>Ga0214917_10000048_pt1 | contig 131420 bp, 109 predicted proteins | sample LL_1208_BB_MetaG_FD_177983 | JGI IMG/M metagenome (GOLD analysis project Ga0214917, IMG submission 177983) | Freshwater microbial communities from Lake Lanier, Atlanta, Georgia, United States - LL_1208_BB | ecosystem: Environmental > Aquatic > Freshwater > Lake | place: USA: Georgia...
ATTCTTGCAGCATCTGAAGCAAGAACTTTCGAAGCTATCGCAATAAAACAAGGGCAAGGAGCATCTGCTGCTGCGCCAGATCCAGCGCCAGCCCAAGCAAGCGCAGCAGGCTCTCTACCAGCTGCAGAAAGAGACTCTGCTGGAGCCCCTCGTTAGAAGAAGAGCAACCTGCCAGATACTATACTGCTTATTACAAAATCACTAAAAGTTTGTAATTTAATTTTACAAGATTATTCTTAAAAAAAGAATATGATTGATCTATTAATCATAGCTCTTTAAGACAAAATATTATTAAAGAAATATTTCTTTTTCTTTGTAAATTCTTTGAGCTTCTAACAAAAGATCATGTGCTATTGGAGCAGCAGCGCCAGAACCGCTCTTGCCGTGCTCAACAACAACAGAAACAGCAAATTTAGGATTTGAAACTGGGGCAAATCCTACAAATAGTGCATGATTTTGATTAGCGTTCATAGCTATTTCAGCGCGGGTCATTTCACTTTCTCTTTTAGAAATAACTTGTGAAGTTCCGGTCTTTCCTGCCATTTCAAAACCAGCTTCAATAATTCTTCGGTAATAAGCAGTGCCTCCTGGCTCGTTAACCACCTTATTCATCCCCTCCAATACTAGATTCAAATGATTATCATTTTTTATCAATTTATAATTTCTTAATTCTTCAAATTGCTTTTGAGTATTATGATTCTTAATTAAATATGGCTTGATTGGAATCCCTCCATTAGCCATTCTAGAAGCAATAACTGCCATTTGCAAAGGTGTTGATAAAACAAATCCTTGACCTATGGCTGCATTTAATGTGTCTCCCCCAACCCATGGTTGCTTGAAAACTCGTTTTTTCCATTCTTCGTTTGGAACCGCTCCAGATCTTGATCCATACATGCTAATATCAAATTTCTCTCCATAACCAAATCTTTTTGCAACTTCGGCAATTTTTTCAAAACCTATTTGATTGGCAACATTAAAAAAGTAGACATTGCAAGAATGCTTTATTCCATTAAGCATATCCATCGCCCCATGACCCTTCTCTTCCCAGCAATGAAATCTTCTTTTTCCATATTGAAAATATCCCGGACAATTAAATCTTGATGCGGGATTAAAGCCATTTTCAAGAGCAGCGAGAGCAACCATTAATTTAAAAGTTGACCCAGGAGGATATATTGCAGATATAGGCTTGTTGCTTAATGGCTTTCTTGGATCTTGATTTAATTGGCCCCAATATTCTTGAGATATGCCTTCAACAAAATTATTTGGATCGAATGAGGGGCTTGATACATATGTTAGAATCTCACCACTTTTTACATCCATCAAAACAATAGATCCGCTTTTTTCTTGCATTAATTTTGTTGCTAATTTTTGTAACTCCAAATCTATCGTAAGTCTAAGGTCAGAACCAATAACAGCATCTCTTGTTGATATTGTTCTGATTGGCCTCTCAAAAGCATTTACCTCAACATATTTAACCCCATATTTACCCCTAAGATGATCATCGAAACTTCTTTCAAGACCAGATTTGCCTAGCCTGAAAGCGGGATGCATAAAAAGATTTTTTTCATTGTCATTTATTTCTTTTTCATTTGGCAAGGAAACATATCCAACACAATGAGCAGTTTCATAGGCATAAGGATAACTTCTTATGACTCCACTTTCAATTGAGGTTCCGGGAAGCTTATAAGAGTTCGCCTCAAGCCTTGCGACATCATCCCAAGAAATATTGCTAAGAAGAGAAATCATGCTTCTTCTTTTAGCTTTGGTTATTTTTTCATAAAATTGTTTTTGTGCAATCTCATCAAGATCAAGGGTAGAAGCAAGATTCTCGACCAACTTATCAATATCTTTTTTATCTTCAAGATACAAATATAGAGAATAATTATCTTTATTTTCAGTTAGTGGCTTGCCATTTCTATCAAAAACTATTCCCCTTCCAGCCGGTCTAATAATTGGCTTTATGCTATTGCTATCAGACTGAATAGAATATTCTTCATGTTTAATTATTTGTAAATAGCCAAGCCTAGCTACTAATATTGCCGAGAGCCCTGCTTGAGCCCCTCCAACAAAAAAAGTTCGTCTATTAAAAAATTTATTTTTTCTGATATCTCTAAACATCTAATCTTGAATGAATTTTTTGTTCAAATAATCGAAAAACTTATGCATCAAAACATAAAATATAGATGTCAGTATTAGCTGAATAATAATGTTTGATATGCTATAAACCGCTGAATTGAAAAGTGATAGGAAGATAAATTTTAGAAACAAAAAACATGCTAAAAAAATCACAAACTGCTTAAATAGATAGCGAAAATCTTGCTTTACAAGCATTCTATTATTTAAAGTTGTAAAAATCTTAATTAAGATTATGTAGATCAGAGACGTCATCCCAAGCGGATTGCCATTAATTGCATCATTAAAAAATCCTAAAATAAAAATGAATCCAATAGAAAATATATTGATAAATACCGAAAAATAAAAAACCATCATTACGTCAAACAAAGGAACAACGCGGGAAAATCCAGCTATTTTTATATCCAGTATATTTGATATAACAAGAAGAATAGCGATTAAGTGAAATAATATAACTTTAGATAATGATTTTTCGCTCAACAAAATAAATTAAAATTAATGACTAAAAAGCAGAAATATCTTGAAAATCCTTAATTTACTTAACCCTAAAATCAAAAAATATCCAAGATATAAATTGGCAAAATAAAACTGTAAAGATAATTTTTTAAAATAAAATATTGTAAAAACAATATAATAAAATTCAATAAAAAATAAAAACTCTAAAATTATTTGAATATTTTAGAAAAGTTTTTTCTTTTTCTTTTTTTCCAATAGCCTCTGTGATAAGCGTCACTTACAAGTAAAGGAATTACAGAAGTTGCCTCAGCATAAACCATTTGTTCATATGCAGTATCAACCTTACCCCAAGAGCAAGCCTCTTTTAAAGTTGAGCTTGAGCAAGCGCCATCGCGCGAATCAGCAACCGTGATTTGTACGGCATATTTATGCATATCAACTTCTTTACCAAGAATTTCTGCACATACCACTGTATCTTGAACAAAATTCTTTGGAACACCGCCTCCAACCATAAGCAGGCCTGTTGTTCCAGCTTTAATTTTAATCTCAGTTAATTCTTTAAAATCAGCGATTGAATCAATTGTTAAATGTTTTTTCGGATTTTTTACTTGATGCAAAACAAGTCCGAATCCAGCAGAGGAATCGGTAAAAGCCGGACAAAAAATTGGCACATTGTGATCATATGCAAGCTCAATAAGCGAATCTTTTTTCTTAGAGTGTTTTTTTAGATATTTTCCCATTTCCCATATAAACTCACGAGATGAATAGGCGCGAGGCTCTAATGAGTTTGCGATTTTAAAAATTGTATGATCACAATTTTGCAAATCAACCTCGTCAATATAAGTATCATAAATTCTATCTATATAATTATCACGCAGAAATTTATCATCAATAAAAGGAGTGCCTTGATAATGCTTGAACCCCAAGGCTTCAAAGAAATCCATATCAACAATTGAAGCACCAGTTGCAACAATTGCATCAATCATACCAAATTTTATCATATCAGCATAAACCTTCATACATCCTCCAGCAGAAGTAGACCCGGCAAGAGTAAGTATAACTGAACATTTTTGATCTTTTTGCATCATATTAAAAATGTCACAAGCGTTAGCCAAATCTCTGGATGTAAAAGACATGTCTCTCATCTGATCAACTATTTTTCGCGAATCAAAAGAAGTAATATCAATATGTTTTACTGTTTTTTTAAGTAAATCTTTTTTGGTAATTTTTTTTGTCATTTTTATTTTTATTTATTAAAAAAATTTTAGCACTCAATTGTATGATATTTTTATTTCTTTATTGCGATATCAAATCGTTTCAAGAAAATAATAATTATAATTAGTCCAGAATTATTTCTGGCCTTCCTCAGACTTTTCTTCCTCAAATGCATCAAAATACATGCTTACACTAGGCTCGTCTTCAACTTCTATTTGCAAAATATCATTAAATCCATTAAAATCAGTACGAATACTTTTTGAATAAGCTCCAAGCTGTCCGACTTCGATATAATCTCCCTCATTAATATTTTTTGGTAAATAAAATGGGCCGCGCATAACATCAAGCGAATCGCAGGTTGGACCATAAAAACCAAAATGTATCTTCTCCGAAGATAATGAAGGCCCTCTTTTTGTTCTAATCGCTTCACATGGAAAAATAAATGCTGGGAAGCCGGCGTCAAATAAGCCTCCATATGTTCCATCATTTATATAAAGCATATTGTTCTTTCTTGCCTCAACCCGAACCAACAAAGATCCAGAATCAGCTACAAGAGCCCTTCCAGGCTCACACCATATGATACAATCTTGACGAAGATTAAGTTGCTTTACCGCATCCCTAATTTCTTCGATATAGCTAGTCATTGCAGGTGGCGTCATTCCTGGATAAATTGAAGGAAACCCGCCTCCAACATCAAGAACATCTATATCTATTTTAGCTTTAACCAAAAGCTCTTTTACAATTGACAAAGCGGCCCTGTATTGTGTAGGGTCCATACATTGTGAGCCAACATGAAAACATATTCCAAATCTTTTGGCATGAGCCCTTATTTTTCTTGACAAAGACACGGCTTCAGAAGGCCTGATTCCGAACTTTCCAGAAAGATCTATAGCAGAATGCGAATTGGGAATAGCCATTCTTAGATGCAGCCCAAGATCCTTTGCATTCTTTGTGACATCTAATATTTTTTTTAGCTCATCTGCCGAATCAAGAGAAAAGTCTCTTATTCCAAATTGAAAATAAGCCTCCTCTATTGCCTCTCTTGATTTAATTGGGTGCATAAAATACATTTTGGCCTTATCACCAAAAAGACCATTTATCATTTTTATCTCATTAAGAGAAGCAACATCAAAATGAGAGATTCCTGACTGGAATAGATACTTCAAAGACTTCTCATCTGGATTGCTTTTAACGGAATATAAAATTTCACTTCTGTGCGGCTGAGCTTTAAGGTTTGAAAAACCAGAGAAATTCTCGATAAACCAGCTTGCGGCCCTTTTAATTGAGTTAGGACGAGAAAAATAAACTGGGACAGAAGGCTTTAAATTAGAAACAACATTCTTAATTCTTGGCAACTGCTTTAACTTTACTTTCTTTATTTCGCTAGTTTTTTTTAAAGATGAATCTTTAATTTGTGATTTTTTGTTAAAATCTACATAACAAACATTGGTATCGCTAGAAGATATTCTAGATCTGCAACCATCAGGATCAAAAGTTTCTTTATCCATTATTCTAAAAAAATAAAAAATGTTAAAAATATAGGGACGCGAAATTTACCATTATTTTTTATAAGTTTCAAATAAAATTTTAAAAAAATTACAATTACCTTAAAAAGTTATAATTTATTTAAAAATAAATTTAAAAAATTTATATCCGCCCCTTCAAATATTAAAAAAATTTATTTAAATCAAGTAAAAATTTTTTAAAAAAAATATTAAAATTCAGAATTCAATATTAATGTATTTTATATCAATATTTAAAATGCATTATTTTATTTTTTATGCAAGTAAAAAAATACAGAAATTTTAAATATTTTTAAGGAAACAAAGAACAGATTGTCTGACAGAGACTCCGGCTTCAACCTGCGGAAGAATTAAACTAACAGATCTATCATCCGCTAGCTGAGAAGATATCTCGATATCTCGATTTATGGGCCCGGGATGAAGCACTATCGCCCCCTTGTTTGCAGAAGCTAGTTTTTGATGATCAAGTCCAAAAAATTTAAAATACTCTCCAAAAGAAGAGATGTAGCAACCCTGCATTCTTTCCTGCTGAATTCTTAGCATCATTATCACATCAACATCTTTAATTCCCGAAGATATATCACAATATACCTCGGCGCCATAAATTTCTTTTGCCCAAGAAATATATTCTTTTGTTATAAGTGTTGGTGGAGTTATAAGGTTTATTTTAGTTCCAAATTTTTTAAAAATTTTTAAATTAGAATGCGCAACCCTAGAGTGCAATATATCTCCGCAAATTGCAATCTTTATCTTGGATAAGTCTCCTTTATTTTTTTTTATAATAAAACTATCTAAAAGAGCTTGACTTGGGTGTTCATTGGTTCCATCTCCTGCATTTATAACTGATGCATTTATGTATTTTTTTATAAGCTCAACAGCGCCACTTGAATTATGTCGAATTGCAACAAAATCTGGACTCATAGCGTTTATAGTTGCCGCCATATCTTCAATAGCCTCTCCCTTTTTTAATGATGACAAAGATATATCAATATTTACTACATCGGCTCCAAGTCTCCTTGCGGCGATCTCAAAGGAAAGTCTCGTTCTTGTTGAGTTTTCAAAAAAGAAATTTATCAATATTTTATTTGCGAGCTCTTTGTTGCTTTTATGAGGACTCTTAAGAAAGGCATCGGCGGATGAGTGGATTTGATTTATGTCTTTTATGCTTAATTGGTCTATGCTAATTAAGTCTTTGCTCATCTTATTTTTTAATTAAATGCTTAAATATTTCCTCTAAATCAGGCTGTCTCGTAGAAATGTCGCAAATATCAATGTTATTTAATTTGTTGATATATTGAAATATGTTCATGATGTTTATTTTAGAGGGATCGTAAATAATTGAAAGCTGATTTCCCTTTTGAGATGCCTCTAGATTCAGATCTCTTCTTAACATTTCTAGATCATCAATTTTCTTAGATAAGTCTATTATAAGCTCTTTGTCTCCCAAAACACTCATTAACTTACTTTTATCTTCATTGGCAATAAGTTTGCCTCTGTTAATTATAGCTATCTTGTCACAAAGCTCTTCAGCCTCCTCAAGGTAATGAGTTGTTAATAAAATTGTTTTTCCTTGCGCGTTAAGTTTTTTTACATATTCCCAGAGTTGGGATCTAAGGTCAACATCAACTCCTGCTGTAGGCTCATCTAACACTATTATCTCGGGATCATGAACTAAGGCCTTGGCAATCAACAACCTTCTCCTCATCCCTCCAGAAAGGCTTCTTGGCTTAGACTTTGCTTTATCTTGTAACCCAAGCGCCTCAATTATTTCATGGGTTCTTCTTTCTTTTTTTGAAATGCCAAAATATCCCGCATATATATCTAAAGTCTCTTCGACAGTAAAAAACGGATCTATTACAAGCTCTTGTGGCACTATTCCTATTTTGAATTTGGATTTCTTTTGATCTTTGTCTATATCAATATCAGCAATTTTGACCAAGCCATCATCTTTTTTAATTAGGCCAGCAAGAATGTTTATAAGAGTTGATTTTCCAGCGCCGTTGGGCCCAAGTAAACCAAAAAATGATCCCGCAGGAATGTCAAGACTAAAATCGCTTAAAGCTATCTTTTTCTGAGATTTTTTAGCAACTTTATAACTTTTGTTTAAACCCTTTATCTCAATGGCCAGATTTTGCATTTAGATGACCGCTTTTTCTTTTAATAGATTTAACAACTCTCCACTTTGAAACATTTCTTTAGCGATATCACAACCCCCTACAAATTCTCCTTTTATGTATAATTGCGGTATTGTTGGCCAATCAGAAAAATCTTTTATTCCCTGTCTTATTTCCGGATCCTGCAAAACATTTACATCAAAAAAATCAACTCCCAACTGAACGAGTATATGGGACGTCATTGCGGAAAATCCACATTGCGGAAAATCTTTTGTGCCCTTCATAAAAAGAACCACGTCATTTTGATTTACTATACTTTGTATTTTGAGAAAAATGTCCGACATATTAACTTTATTTTTAATATTTGATAATATTGTAATAATTATTTTTAAAATATCAATCTTAAGATTATTTAAATAAATATTTTCTCTTTATTTGGCATTAGATTAATCTTTGCCTAAAGGAATTATTTATCCAATATTACTTTGGACGAAGTGTTTTTAACTGCATTGCGTGAAGCTCTCCCTTAAGCTCTTCCCTAAGAGACTCATTAACAATCTTATGTTGTTGAATCAGGCTTTTATTTAAAAATATTGAATCCTCAATCTCAACGCTATAGTGGTCTTGATCACCGACAAGATCCACTATTTTTATCTTAGCGTTTGGAAATTTTGATCTTAAAATATTTTCTAGCTTTTCTTGCGCTATAGCCATTTTAAATATTTATTTAACCAAAAAAGCCTCTACGTTTTTTTGGCTGGTCATCAGAGCCTTTGTCGTCTCTTCTGTCTCTTGATCTTCTATCGTCGCGTCTATCGTCGCGATCTCGACCTCCGCCCCTTCTATCGTCTCTCGATCTTCGGTCATGACCCCCAGATTCTCTTTCGTCAGAAATAACAGGTTTATTTGCTATTTTGTCAGAAATATCCTCCCCAGTAGCTTGATCGACACAACGATAACTTAGCTTTGGACGACCTTTTTTATCAAATCCGATGATTTTTACTTTAACTAGGTCGCCCTCATTAATAACATCCTCTACAAAATCAACCCTATATTCAGCTAGTTCAGATATATGAACAAATCCATCCTTGTTTTCGGCAATAGAAATAAATGCCCCAGAATCTATAACTTTGACAACCGGCCCCTCAAAAATATCTCCTAATTCTGGCTCAAAACAAATGTCATTAATCATGGCAATTGCTTTTTTGATAGACTCATTACTATTGGCAGAAACTTTTACAAGACCACTGTCATCAATATCAACAACGGCGCCACTTACAGCACAGATATCTTTAATTACCTTTCCTTTAGATCCTATAACTTCGCGAATTTTTTTAACTGGAATTGTAATAGATTCAAAACGCGGAACATTTCCGTTTAGCTCTGCTCTAGGAGAAGAAATAACCTCAACTATTTTACCGAGAATATGCATTCTGCCGTGATAGGCCTGTTGCAAGGCTTTGTCCATAATCTCCGCGGTTATTCCCTTTATCTTGATGTCCATTTGCAATGCAGTTATTCCATTTTTTGTTCCCGCAACCTTGAAATCCATATCCCCTAAATGATCTTCATCGCCCATAATATCTGATAGGATCACATAATTATCTCCTTCTTTGACAAGCCCCATGGCGATACCAGAAACAGGAGATGAAATTGGGACCCCTGCATCCATTAACGCAAGAGAAGCGCCACAAACAGAGGCCATTGAAGATGATCCATTTGACTCTGTAATTTCTGAAACCACTCTAGTTACATAAGGAAAATTCTCTGAATTAACTGGCATAACAGGATTCATAGATCTCCAAGCTAATTTTCCATGCCCTATCTCTCTTCTTCCAGGGCTTCCAACTTTGCCCACCTCTCCTACAGAGTATGGAGGGAAATTATAATGAAGCATGAAGCTTTCTTTTGACATTCCTGCATCAAGAGTCTCAACCATTTGCTCATCTTTAGATGAACCCAAAGTTGCAACAACAAGAGCTTGAGTTTCTCCCCTAGTAAATAACGCCGATCCGTGAACTTGCGGCAAAATACCAACCTCAACTTCTATTCTTCTAATATCAGCAGGACCCCTTCCATCTATTCTCGACCCACTATTTACAATATTTCCTCTAACTATTTCTTGCTCTATTTGCTTGAATATAGACTTAACTTTATTGGCATCAATTTTAGCCTCTTCATTAACAAATCTTGCCTTAGCTTCTTCTTTGATTTTTTCTAAAGCGCCAGATCTATCTTGCTTAGACTGAATCTTATATGCCTGAATAACTCCATCTTTTGCAAAACTTATCATTGAAGCCCTTAAATCAGCATCGCTTTCTTGAGCAGGCTCGATTTTCTTTTTCCCGGCCTCTGCTTTTAACTCTTTGATCATTGCAATAATTGGCCTAAAGGCATTATGTCCGTAATTTACCGCATCCAACATTTGAGACTCGGTAAGCTCTTTAGCCTCAGATTCCACCATCATTACAGATGTTTCAGTCCCCGCCACAACCAAATCAAGCTTACTCATTTTGAGCTCTTCATTGCTTGGATTTAACACAAATTGTCCATCAACAAAGCCAACTCTTGCGGCCGCAACAGGTCCTTCAAACGGAGCCTCTGATATCTCAAGCGCCGCCGAAGCCGCTATTAGGGCCACTATATCAGGATTACAACTTGGATCATATGACAGAATTTGACAAACCACGTTTACTTCATTGAAAAAATTCGATGGAAAAAGTGGACGTATAGGTCTATCTATTAGCCTTGATGTTAGAGTGGCTAAATCAGAAGGCTTTGCCTCTCTTTTAAAAAATCCTCCAGGAATTTTTCCCGCAGCGTAAGATTTTTCAAGATAATGTACTGTTAGGGGGAAAAAATCAGCGCCTTCAAGAGGTTTTTTAGCAACGGTTACCGCGGCTAAAACCATAGTATTACCAAGCCTAGCAACAACAGATCCGCTGGCTTGCCTAGCTATTTTTCCAGTTTCCAAAGTCAAAATCTTTCCATTCCAATTTATTTCTTTTTTTACAATATTAAACATATTTTATTTTAAATAATTTTAAGTAATACAGCCCAAATTAAACATTATTAAGAGCCGAATCAATACAGGTTTTGTTTATAATAATTAAATCAAGGGATTGCGAAGCATCAGATCAACACCGTAACAATCAATATCTTTTAACAAATATTACAAGTTTGCGACTAATATATAATTATTAAATGATAAAGTAAAGAAAAATTTTAACTTCATTTTTTATTTACCAGGCTCTTGGACAAATGTAGCTAATTTATCAAAGATTTACGCAGACAGAAAATTCTAAAACCAAGAAATGCAGAAAGATTTATTTAAGTCACCTTTTTAGGAGAATTTGCAAAGCTATTTTCTTATCTCAAGCTTTTTAATCAAAGCCTCATAACGATCGTTTGATACAGACTTTAAGTAATCAAGAAGACCTCTTCTTTTACTCACAAGAATAAGAAGCCCTCTACGAGAAGAGAAGTCTTTTTTATGAGTTTTTAAATGCTCAGTTAGATTGTCAATTTGGTTTGTTATAACCGCAGCCTGAACTTCTATTGACCCGGTGTCATTCTTGCTTGGAGCAAATTTTTTAATTATCGCCTGTTTTTCTGATTTTTTAACCGCTTTTCTATCTGACATTTTTAAATTGTTTAATAATTATTCTTTAGTGATTCATAGTTATGAACCATCAATAATAATCATATTTTTTAATTTTTCAAGAGAAATTTTGTTTTCTTTTGTGAATTGACCAACCTCAAGCCTTTCTAGACTTCCAACATATCCACAGCAACCCAATTTCAAGGCGATATCTCTAGCTAAACTTCTTACATATGTCCCCTTAGAGCATCTTGCTTCAAATGTCGCCCCCTCAAAAGTATTTTTAATAAGCTTTAGAGAAAAAATTTCAATCATTCGTTCATTTATTTCGAAATCAACTCCGCTTCTAGCGAGATCATAGGCCCTTTTGCCATTAATTTTAAGTGCAGAGAATTTCGAAGGCTTTTGCATAATTTTACCAACAAAATCTGGCAATATAGCGATAATTTCGCTCACAAGAGGTCTTTTTTCGCAAACCTCTATAACTTTGCCCTCTGAATCATCCGTATCCGTGAACGCTCCCCACTTCACAAAAAATGAATATTTTTTGGCAGATTGCATAATGTCATTTGTAGTTTTTGTAGCCTTGTTTAAAGCGACAGGAAGTACTCCACAAGCCATTACATCAAGCGTTCCGCCATGACCAACTTTCTTGGCTTTTGTATAGCGCTTAACAATTGCAACAACTCTTGCAGAGCTTATTCCTATGGGCTTATCGATGTTAAGCCAAATATTTTTTTCAGAAAAATTTGTTTTCACATTAATTAAATTTAAAGGGGCGCCTCAAAGCTAAAAACTAATTACCAACTTGTCTTGATAAAACTCATATTTCTTAAATCTTTTAAGAAAATCAATTCCAAGGAGCGACACATCTAGCTCTCCGGAATTAACTGAGGCCCTTACATTTTTTATAAAAATTCCAGAAATTTCAAAGCTTTCTATAATTACCGAGGCTCCCATAACCGTACCATTTGCGGTTTCATACCTCTTGTTAAAAAGTAAACTATTAAGATTTATTCCGGCATTTTTGGCATCTTTTTGATTTAATACTATGTCGCTTGCGCCCGTATCTATCATAAACAGCACCGAATTATTATTTATATTGACATTAAGGTAATAATGCCCGTCTTGCGAAGCTTTAACAATTATCTGCCTGTTTTCATGATTAATAGTGGCTCGGCTAGGAATCAGCTCGCTTGCAATTCTTTCCTTAAAATGTTCAAATTCATACCGAAATGAATATAGCAAAACGGCTCCGAGAGCTATTATTGTCCAAAGAAACAAATATTTAGCAATTTTTGATAAGGGCATATCCCTTCTAGAAATAAGTCCCGACACCAAAATAACCAACACCAAAACAAGATATAAGAGATTTATTCTTTCGCTATCCATCAGAGTATATCATTAATTTCCTTAAGTATTGCGATTACTTCATTATTTTCTTCAGAGGTCCCTATCGATACTCTTAAACAGCTTGGCAAGTGATAGGCCGCCATTTCTCTGACTATAAAGCCCCTTTCAATAAACATTTTGTTAGCTATTTGACAATTATTTTCAGTATTAAAATCAAATAAAATAAAATTTGCAATTGAGGGATAAGCCTTTATTTTATTGAAGCGCCCAGCTTCCTTAAAAAATATTTTTAACCATTTTTTGTTGTGTCTTTGTGATTTTTTAAAGAATGCCTCGTCTTTTAAAGCCTCAATCGCCGCCGCCTGCGCAGGGCCCCCGACATTAAATGGCCCCCTGACTTTATTTAAAATATCTGCAATTTCTTTGGATGAGTAGCTCCAGCCAATTCTTAGCGATGCTAGTCCATATATTTTTGAGAATGTTCTTGTCATTACTACATTCTCATTCTCATTTACAATCTTAATTGCATCAGGATAAGACCTGGCTCCCGCCGCAAATTCATCATAAGCGTGATCCAAGATAATCAAAACCGATTTTGGCGTATGCTGAATAAGCTTTGAAATTTCCTTTGAATCAAGATATGAGCCGGTTGGATTATTTGGATTCGCAATAAAAATTATTTTGGTTTTATTTGTAATGGCCGATATAATTGCGTCAACATCTGCTTTTAAATTATTTTCTGCAACCGCAATCGCCATGGCCCCAACTCGCTTTGCTGAAATTGGATACATTAAAAACCCATGCTTGCTGTAAATTATTTCGTCCCCAACACCAGCATATGCCTGAGTCAAAAGCGCTAAAATTTCATCAGAACCCGCTCCGCACACAATCTTATTTTTATCAATTTTATGCTTACTTGCTATAGCATCTCGAAGCCCGTCGCATGAGCCGTCGGCATAAATATGAATCTCTTGACAATGCTCTTTATAAGCCTTTATAGCTTTTTTGCTTGCTTTTAGAGCATTTTCATTTGATGACAACTTTTTCATTTTAGTCATAGATCCTTCTATTTTGGCCTTCCCCGGCTTATATATTTCAATCTTATCTAAATATTTATGAGCATTGATCATTAGTCAAATTTAAAAAATTATTTATTATCTGAAGCCCACTTTCGCCTGACTTCTCTGGGTGAAATTGTATAGCAAATATATTTTCTCTTGCTAAAATTGCATTCATTTTAAAAGAGTAATCTACTTGCGCCACAACCAAAGAAGAGTTATAGCAAATAAAATGGTAGCTATTAGCAAAATAAAAATCTTGCCCCTCTTTAATTCCACGAAGAATTGGGTGGGGCTTTTTTATTTCAAGAGAATTCCAGCCCATTTGTGGTATTTTAAGATTATTAACATTTTCTTTTAAATCAATTTTTCTTACTTCGCCCTCTATAAGGTTAAGCCCTTTGCAAGAGCCATTTTCAAAGCCCTCAGAAGCAAGAACCTGCATTCCCACACAAATTCCCAAAAAAGGCTTCTTAACTACTCGAGACTGATATCTTATCTCTTCAGCAAGCCCCTGAACCTTATTTATTCCATCCATGCAATCATTAAAAGCGCCCACTCCAGGAAGAATAATTTTATCAGCATCTCTTAAGTCTTGAATTTTACTAGAAACAACGATATTGGATTCTGGACTTGTAGTGGCAATTGCGTTGATAACAGATTGTATATTCCCGGCTTTATAATCTATTATCAAAATCTTCATTTTTTTGCGGTGTTTATTTTAAAGGATTTAAGATAAAATTCTGGATCAATTATATTTTCACCAAACTCTTCAAAACTAAGATCTGGCGAGTTGTGATGCAGAATCTTCATCGCCTTAAGCCTTGCCTCTTCTTCATTTTGGGCCAAAACATAGCCAAGAAGCGAATAGCCTTTTGCCTTCAAAAATCCTCCATATAGATGATTTGCGTTTATTGCAATTGTTGCCAAGAAAGCAATTTCAACAAAAACCAATTCTAACAAATAAATAAAATCAACAAAATAAAGCTTAAATATAATTATCTGAATTACAATGACAACTGCTGATATTTTCCACATTTTATGGCTCAAAAACCAAAGAAAATTGAAGAGCAGGGCCAAAATCGAGATATTTTCGCTTACCAAAGCTATATCCTCTATTTTTTTATCATTATTTCTTTTTATATAAGCGCTATATAGCTTTAAAGCCATAATTTCCTTTTTTAATTTATATTTAATCAATTAAATGCAGTAATTAATATATGATCTTTCCATTTTTTAGTCAATAAAAAAGCGCCGCATAATATAATTTATGCGACGCCGCGAATGAATCAAATAAGATTTGACTAATTTTTTACGCTTTATTAAGAGCTTTTTTTGATTTTTCAACTATTTTTGAAAAAGCCACGGGCTCTCTAACCGCAAGATCAGCTAAAAGTTTGCGATCTAGATCAATTTTGGCAAGCTTCAAGCCATTTATAAATGTAGAATATATAAGCCCCTGCTCTCTAACAGCGGCATTTATTCTCTGAATCCATAAAGCACGAAAATCTCTTTTTCTGACTTTACGGTCGCGATAGGCATATTTCATTGCCTTCTCAACCTTTTGTATAGCTATACGAAAGCAGTTTTTTGCTCTTCCGCGATATCCTTTTGCCATTTTAAGAATTTTCTTATGTCTGGCTTTTTTGGTAACACCTCTTTTTACGTGACTCATATTTTATAAAATTCGATTAAACAACTGATTAATTAAGGCCGTATGGCAACTTATATTTCATAAGACTTGCGGTAAAGCCTTCGGCAAGAACCCCAGATTTACGAAGGTTTCTTATGCGCTTTTGACTTTTCTTCCCCAAATTATGTCTTTTTCCAGATTGTTTATGAAGAATTTTTCCAGTACCAGTAATTTTAAATCTTTTTTTGGCACTGCTATTTGTTTTCATTTTTGGCATATCATTTTAATTAAAATTAATAATAGCTAGTTTAAAGGTAGAAAGCCGTTTGACCTATAAACTAAAAGTTACAGAGCTTTATCGATGGTGGGATCGGCAGGGATCGAACCTGCGACCAAGGCGTTATGAGCGCCCTGCTCTAACCGCTGAGCTACAATCCCACAATAATCTCTATCAAGTTCCTAAAATTTTTGCTAATAGCCACAGAAATCTTAAGAACAACCCAAAAAATGGGGACATGCATTGTAAAACATCTAAATAATATTGCAAGGAATTTTTAACTTTTTTAAGCGCTCTAAAATTTTATGAAAAATAAAAATAGAATCAGCTTTTACGCCTTTTTCTCAGTTTTAATTAACGATATATGGCTATCTTCTTTCTTTTTTTCTTCGTCTTTTGAAAGATGAGATATTTTTGGATTGCCGCTTTTTAGAACCGAATCCTTATCAACAATTACTGACTTTACGCTTTTTTTGGAAGGAACCTCAAACATCGTTTCCAACAAAACATTTTCAACAATCGCTCTAAGACCCCTAGCCCCAGTTTTGCGCTCTATTGCTTTTTTTGCAATTTCTTGAACCGCCTCATCTTCAAAAAGCAAATCCACCTTATCAATGTTAAATAATTTTTGATATTGCTTCGTGATTGAATTTTTAGGCTCAACAAGAATTTTTACCAAATCGCTCTCTGTAAGCCCGTCAAGTGGGGCAACTATTGGCAATCTTCCAACTAACTCTGGTATAAGCCCAAACTTTATAATATCTTCGGGCTCAATTTCTTTAAAAATATCTTTTCTCTGCCAATCATCTTTTTCACGGACATCAGCCCCAAAGCCTATTGTTGTGCCTTTTCCTCGCGAAGATATTATCTTTTCAAGACCCGAAAAAGCTCCTGCGCAAATAAATAAAATATTTCTTGTATCTATTTGCACATATTCTTGCTGCGATGTTTTTCTTCCTGGCTGAGTTGGCACCGACGCTACAGTGCCTTCAATGATCTTAAGAAGGCCCTGCTGAACACCCTCTCCCGAAATATCTCTAGTTCTATTGCCATCTTCAGCTTTTCTTGCAATTTTATCGATTTCATCAATATAAACAATTCCTCTTTGCGCTTTTTCAATATCATAATTCGCGGCCTGCAAAAGTCTTGCGATAATATTTTCGACATCATCACCAACATAACCAGCCTCAGTTAGAGAAGTTGCATCCGCCATGGTAAAAGGCACATCCAAGATTCTTGCCAATGTTTGTGCAAGAAGAGTTTTTCCGCAACCAGTTGGTCCAATCATTAAAATATTTGATTTGTTTATTTCAATTCCATCGGCCGTCATTGCGCTCATAGAGTCTATTCTTTTATAATGGTTGTAAACGGCTACTGCAAGGACTTTTTTGGCATATTCCTGTCCAACAACGAAGTCATTAAGTATCTTTATAATATCTTTTGGGCTTGGCCTAGTTCCGTCTTCGCGAGCAAGTGGAGATTTTTTGTTATCTTCTCTAAGTATATCAGAACACAATCCTATGCACTCGTTGCATATAAAAACCGTAGGTCCTGCAATTAATTTTTTTACCTCTCCTTGATGCTTTCCGCAAAAAGAACAACTAAGATCATTATTTTCTTTTTTCATGTATATTATTTTTCGATTTTTTCAATTCTTTTTTCTATAACCTCGTCAATTATTCCAAATTCTTTTGCTCTTTGAGCAGTCATAAAATTGTCTCTTTCCATTGATTTTTCGATGGTTGCAAGCTTTTGATGTGTATGTTTTACATAAATTTCGTTAAGTCTTTTTTTCAATGATAAAATTTCCTGGGCGTGTATTTCTATATCAGTGGCTTGTCCTTGGAAGCCCCCAGAAGGCTGATGTATCATTATTCTAGAGTTTGGAAGACAAAATCTTTTTCCTTCGGCGCCCGCCGTCAAAAGTAAGGAGCCCATTGAAGCCGCTTGACCTATGCACAAAGTCGCAACATCTGGTCTTATATATTGCATTGTATCATACATTGCCAATCCAGATGTAACAACGCCTCCTGGAGAGTTTATATAAAAGTAAATGTCTTTTTTAGGATCCTCTGACTCAAGAAAGAGAAGCTGTGCTACTATTAAGGAAGATATATTGTCATTAACCGGTCCGCAAAGAAAAATTATTCTCTCTTTTAACAGTCTTGAGTATATATCAAAAGATCTTTCTCCTTTTGATGTTTGTTCAATAACCATTGGAACAAGATAATTATTGGTTTTATCGATAATGTCCATCATTTTATTTGTTGTTTAATTATATTTTACGAAATAACTATAATATATTTTTTAAAATTAATAAGCAACTCTTGTAAAAAAATTTATAATCATTATATTTAGTTTTAATTTATTAATAAAAACAATTTATCGATGGAAAAACAAGAAAATCAACAAAATTGGCAGGAAAAAATGGGTTTTTCTTCACAAAATAAGGAGGAATCAACTAATATAAAAGAGGATTTAGTCTCAGAAAACGATAAAACTACTAACGAAAATTCTGACTCAAATTCAGAAGAAAAAAATACTAATCTTGAGGATCTTCTTAATCAAGAAAAAGAAAAATCCTCATCTCTCAACGATAAATTACTTAGAACGCTGGCAGAACTTGATAACGTCAGAAGAAGGTCTAAAGAAGATATTGAAAAAGCAAATAAATATGCCATAAGCAACTTGGTTTCTGATCTTGTTTTGGTTGCTGAAAACTTTTTCCTTGCTTGCGATAATTTACCAGAAGAAACCAAAGAAAAATGTCCTCAAACGAAAAACTTTGTCGAGGCGGTTGTGATGACAAAAAAAGAATTGGTTAAAATTTTAGAAAAAAATAACGTTAAAAGAATTTATCCTCTTAACGAAAAATTTGATCACCATTTTCATGAAGCCATTTCTTATATTGATAGCGATTCTGAAAAAGACTCAATTGTTCAAGTTATACAAGCTGGCTATGTTATTTCAGAAAGATTAATAAGGCCTTCTTTGGTTGTTTTATCTAAAGGAAAAGACTAGAAAATTAAATTATATTAATTTCAAGTGCATGAAGTCCGTTTTGAAACTCTTCTATTAACAATCTATTAATAGCTTTGTGAGCATCTAACCTCTTTAATTTTTTTAATTTTTCACATTTAATTATTATAGAGAAATGTGTATCTTCACTTGTTTTGTAGCCACTGTGACCCTTATGGATATGAGAATTATTTTTTACCTCTAAAAACTCAGGAGAAAATTCTTCTAAAATCGCTTTATAAATTTTCTTTTCTCTATTCATAAATAATGTTAAAAAAATGTTAATAACTTTTTATTTACCAACATAAGTATTTTTTTATAATTGATTATTAATTTTATTAACATTTTTATCAACAACATATTAATATGTTAATAACTTTATTACAATATAATACATTGTTAATAATTTTTTTTAATATCAATAAAATCAAGCTTTTAAAATAAATTAGTAATGTTAATATATTGTTAGTAAAATTTAATAACATTATCAACATATCCTACTAAATAAATCTAAATAAATGAATAAAATATTAGATATAATAAATAACAAAAAAATATATAATAACCCTCCTGTTTGGATAATGAGACAAGCAGGAAGATATCTACCTGAATATAGAGAGATTCGAAGAGATGTTGGTGGTTTTTTAGATTTATGTTATAATCCTAAACTTGCTTCTGAAATAACCTTGCAACCGATTAAAAGATTTGATTTTGACGCTGCTATAATTTTTTCAGATATTTTAGTTATCCCTCATGCTCTTGGTGTAAAAGTAGATTTTGTAAAAAATGAAGGACCTGTTTTAGAAAAAATAACAAATATTAAAGATCTAAAAAAATTAAAAATAGATAATGTAATAAATAAATTATCTCCGATATTTGAAAATGTTAATATAACAAGATCAAAGTTGTCTGATGAGAAAGCGTTGATTGGCTTTTCAGGATCTCCATTTACTTTAGCTTGTTATATGATAGAAGGAGGGTCATCAAAAAATTTTGAATTAACAAGAAAAATAGCTATTGAGAATGAAGATTTTTTTATAAAATTAATAGAAATATTAAGTGAGGCAATTATAATATATTTAAATAAGAAAATAGAGGCTGGAGCTGATATCATAAAATTATTTGATTCGTGGGCATCTATATTGCCCGAGGAGCAATTTATGAAATTTGTTGTAAAACCAACAAAGAAAATAATAGAAAGAATTAAAGAAAAAAATCCAAATACTCCAATAATATCTTTTCCAAGAGGTTGCGGCTCCTTATATGAAAATTTTGTAAAAGATGTTAATTGTGATGTTTTGGCTATTGATCAAAATATATCGAGTGAATTTGTTGTAAATATTTTACAAAATAAATATAGTAAAATAATACAGGGAAATTTAGATAATTATATTTTAGCATATGGAAGTAAAAATGACATAGAAAAAAGTACAAGAAAAATCCTAGAAAAATTTAATAATAAACCATTTATATTTAACCTTGGACACGGAATTATAAAAGATACTCCAATTGAAAATGTAGAATTTTTATTAAAAATAATTAGACAAAATTAAAATATATGAAATTTGAATTGCCTTATATAAATAATGATTTGAGAGATAAAAAAATACTATATAAAAACGCCAGAATAATAGATCCTTTGACAGGTTATGATCAAATATCAGAATTGTTAACAATAGGAGATAAAATAGCAGATTTTGGTAAAAATCTTGGGAATATTGAAAATGCTGAAATAATTGATTGCGGGGGCAATGTTTTAACTGCGGGGTTGATTGATATTCAGGTGCATTTTAGAGACCCTGGACAAACACATAAGGAAGATCTTGTGACTGGGTCAAAGTCTGCTGTTGTTGGCGGTATTACAACTGTTGTTTGTCAACCAAACACTTCTCCTAATATAGATTCAGCACTAACCCTTGAATATCTTAGATTAAAAGCAAAAGAATCGTCTTATTGTAATATAAAAGCCTATGCGTGCATAACTAAATCGATGAAAGGTGAAGAGCTTACTGATATGAGAACTTTAAAAGAGTTTGGGGCTGTTGGTTTTACAGATGATGGTCTACCAGTTATGAATGCAAATGTCATGAGAAGAGCTTTTGAAAATTCTCGTGATCTTGATGTTGTTATTGCTCAGCATGCAGAAGATTTAAATCTTTCAAATAAAGGCTGTATAAACGAAGGAAGGGTAAGCTTGCAACTTGGAGTAAGAGGTATTCCCAACATATCAGAAAGTGTTATTGTTGAAAGAGATATCGCAATTCTTGAAGCTATTGGAGGAAGGTATCATTTACTTCATGCCTCAGCAAAAGAATCTGTTGATGCAGTTCTTAGAGGAAAAGATAAGGGTTTAAAAGTTACTGCAGAAGCCTGTCCCCACCATTTTTTATTAACCGAAGATGAGGTTTTAAAATCAGGAACTAATGCTAAAATGAATCCACCGCTTCGAAGCGATTTTGACAGAAAAGCAATTATTGAAGCGCTTAAAAATGGCGTAATTGACGCTATATCAACCGATCATGCGCCTCATGATTTAGCCTCTAAAAATAAAACGCTTGAAGAAGCCGCTTTTGGAATAGTTGGAGTTGAAACAATGTTGGCTTTAAGTTTAAAATTATATCATGATAAAATTTTATCACTACCAGAGCTTTTGGCAAAAATGACTTGTAATCCTGCAAAAATTATTAATTTTGATGGGGGGGTTATTTCTCGCAACGCAAGAGCAGATCTTGTTATAATAGATCTTGATCACGAATGGACAATCAACAGCTCTAATTTTCATTCAAAATCAAAAAACTCTCCTTTTGATGGATTTAAAGTAAAAGGAAGGGCGATAAGAACTGTTGTTGCTGGAAAAACGGTTTTTAAAATATAATGAAAAATGTTGCAAAATTATTGATAATAGCGGGTTCTGATCCTTCGGGAGGAGCGGGAATCCAAGCTGACATCAAAGCTGCAACAAAAAACAAGGTATATGCAGCTGCTGCAATAACTTCTCTAACTGCACAAAATACTCAAAGCGTTGAAGATGTTTTTGACTTAGACCCTTTGTTTCTAAGAAAGCAAATAATGGCAGTTCTTAAAGATATCAAGTTTGATGCAGTAAAAACAGGAATGTTAAGTAACTCAAAAACAATAAATATTGTTTACGAGCTTTTTTGTAAATATTGTAAAAATGTGCCCCTTGTAGTTGATCCAGTTATGGTGTCAACAAGTGGGCATAGGTTACTTGAAGAAAAAGCGGTAAATATTTTAAAGAAGACATTGGTTAAAATTGCATATATTACAACTCCAAATGTTGATGAGGCAGAAATATTATCTAAAACAAAAATCAACAATATTCAGGATATGAAAAAAGCTGCTTTGATAATAAAAAAAATAGGTTCAAAAAATGTTTTAATAAAAGGCGGACATATTGATATCAAAGGCAAGATAATTCGCAGCTTACTGCTTGATGAAAATAATAATTTTCATATAATTTCAAATAAAAGAATAGATGTTGGAAATATTCATGGAACCGGCTGCAGTCTTGCTAGCGCTATTGCCGCTAATATCGCCAAGAAAAATAATATACTAAAATCTGTAAAGAGCGCCAATTCCTACATTTTTAGATCGGCAAAAAATAACATAGCGGTGGGTTGCGGGTCAAGGGTTTTGAGACATTTTTAAATCTGGTTTTTTTATTGTTACACTAATTTTCTTGTCGAGTCTTGATATTTCTGGTTTTGTATCGCTATCTATGTCATGTAAATAAAATGAGTAATAAAAGTTAGCGTGCGATTCGAAAGAGCTGTGATTGTTTTTATCTATATTTTTATTTGTAGATTTAGCATAAAAAGCCAGTTCATTATTTTTTAGGGAAACTATAATATCGTCTTTTTTATAACCGCTAAATTCAATGCTATAGATGTAGTAATTTTCATTACTTAAATCAAATATTTTAGTTTTATAAGAGGCTTGGTTTCCGGAATCATTTTGTGAAAATCTTTTTTCAATAATTTTTCTGCGAGCCTCAAAAAGAGCATCCATCCTCTTTTGGATAGAGTATATTTCTTTATAAAAATCTTCTTCATCTTTAAAAAGATTGATTTCTTCCTGGTTTTTGGTAATATTGTCTTTGTTGGCGATTTTAGCACAAGCTATGCTGCTATATATTGAGAAAAAGCAAAATATAAGCAAAAATAGTTTTTTTATTTTTGAAATATTTTTCATAAATTCAGTTTAATTGGTTTTGTTTATTTTAAATAGACTTTTATCAAAAAAATCTAATAATTAATTTTAAAAATTCAAGAGATGACGCTGTTTTTTATTTTTCTAAAACATGAATTACTTTGTATGAGCAGGAATTATTCTAAAATAATTCAAGTAATTTTATTTTTTATAATGAGCTGTTTTGTTTTTCTTTTAATATCTCAATCAATTGACAACACTTTTAATAAAGAGGTTTTTTTTAAAATTATTATTTGGATGTCAATGTTGTATTCTTTTTTTATATCAAGCTCTTTTTTGTGGAAGCAAGATTTTGAAGATGGATCAATAGAGCAATTTATTAGCGCTTGTGAAAATCTAGAAATTTATACTGCTTCGAAAATGGTTGCAAATTGGCTTGTGTTTTTGCTGCCAATTTCTGTTATAGCAATTTTAATAAATTATTTGGTAGAGGTTGGAGAGAATAAGTCCCAAAGTTTTTTGTGCTCATTAATATTATCAACGGTTGCAATTAATTTTATATGTGGATTTTGTTCGGTTCTTGAGGCGGCTTCTAACAGAGCTTTTCTGTTAGCTATTATCGCAATGCCACTAACGCTTCCAATAATATTGCTATCATTTATTGGCGCTAATGATTTACTTTTTGGGATAGCTGTTATATCGATTTTGTTGTCCTGTTTTTTGAGTGCCTATATAATTAAAATAATAGCAGAATAATTAAAGTCGTCGATCAAACCGGGGTTGCTTGGCACGAGCCTCGCCGCTATGAGAATCCGAATCTTGAGATGCGGCTCTTTTATTTTCATTTAGGGGTTTGGCAGAATGTTGTTGAACATGAAGCCCTTGCGGAGACGCAGATGCGCTATCAGCTCTTTTGGGAGACGCTTCTGCTTCTTGAGGCTCTTGTTGCAACTCTAAATCCTTCGAAACCTGAAGCATTTCACTTTTACATTGCCTGCTTACAATTTTTATAAGCTCAGACATTTTTGGAATTAGTGCTTTTTTTTCTTCTACAGAAAGTCTAGTTTCTCTAAAATCTTCATCAAAAGTCAAGAAACATCTATTTATTGGCCCCATCGCACCAAAATCAAGCTCAAAATAATAAGGACAGTGAGTGGCTAGCTTTTTGCGATATTCTATCTGAGCTTCTTTTTCTTCAATGGATTCAAGGTCTCGCGTTGCCTCTTCGAGTTGTTTGTGGGAAAATTTTGTGATACTTGAACTAATGGTTTCACAAATAAAAGTAACTAATGTTGTTTTTAAATTTGGCGGAATATCTTCAAATTTTTTTAGATCTTCTTTTTGCATGATGGCAGCAGTATATTCTTGCTGCGAGAAGTTGTGAGGGTAAAACATGTTATAAGTTTAATTAAATGGTTTTATTATTTTAATTTGTAAGTCACGGTTATTGGCGCTTAGCACCTCCTTGGCGGCTTAAATCCAATCCAGGTGAACTTTTTCCCAAGGGTTTTGTTGCTGAACTTGGAAGCTTATGTTTTCCTCCGTCATACAAAGCCCCTTCGAGTATAGTTGAATAATTTGAAGGGTCAATAAAAAGTTTTAGCGCGTCTTTTAAAGATTTTATTAATTTTTCCTCTTTTAAAGATTTTATTAATTTTTTCTCTTCAGCAGTAGCATCAAGGTCAGGGTCTGTATCCATTGGATGGAGTTCGGGGTCATCGGGATCTGGATCTTCGACTGTTGCGGAGGCGATGGCTTTGAGTAAAATATCTTTATTCTCGCCCTTTTCTCTTTTAAAAACAATCTTTATGCATGAATCAAAAATTTTTTCGGGCAGGGTTTTCCTAAATTCTTCAAAATCACGATCCGTTGATATGGTTGTGAAATTTGGAAAGGCGTTAAAGCACATGGCAATATGTCTTGCAACTAATTTTAATAATGTGGAATCGTCGCCAACATTCTTTTTACAGATATTATTTGCGGCATCAAAATCAAAGAATTCCATAAAATTAGAAGCGATTTCAAGGCCAATCTTTTTGGCAAGCTCTTCTTGATTCCCAGTTTTGATTTTTTGTTTGAAAGCATCAGAGTCTTTAAGATTTTTCTCAAGGCCAATCTTTTTATTGAAAACTTGGCTACGCGACTTCTGGGAGCTTCCTACGTCGCTACCAAAAGTAATATTTTCATTTCCAAAAAGAATATCTGCATAAATTAAAATTTGAGTTGCTCTTGATGTTTTTTCTTTCTCTTTTTTATGTTTGCGGCTAAGCGCTAATTTTTCATCTTCCCCAAGATCGCTCTCAGGGAAAAAGGCCACCATTTTTGTTTTATTAATTGTTGTCAAAATGAAGTCCTTCATATTTTTAGCAATTTTTTCAGCAGACTTCTTTTCTCCTTTTACTATTCTTTCGCGTAAGGCCGGAAGCTTTCCTTTGGCGACAAATTCTGCAAGGCTCTCAATGCCTTCCATTTCTTTTTCTGGGAGTTGATGCGATGGCGATATCTTATCCAGGAATTCCTTTACAGCGGGCAAAACTTTTAAGGCCTTAGTAAGTAATTTCCTTTCCCCTCTTGTTAGATGATCTTTTGAGTCTTGATCTATAAGCTTTTGGAATTCTCTAGCAATGTCATCTATCTTGCTTTTAGTAAGAACGCCCTTAAGTTTTTCTCTTAGCTCTTCGAATTCTGTTTCTATATGTATGCCAGAGCAAACATGTTCAACGAATCTTTCAAGTATCGCATATGAGGTTACGTGATCTCCTTGCGAGCCCTCTTCTCCTGGCACCCTGCTTTTATGAGCATCAACCCTGCCAGCCGCCCTCATTGCTTTTGGAGTTTCTCCTGGGTTTAATAACATTGGAGAGGCCCCATCAAATCCAGCAAAGGCAACGGGCTTAAGAGCGGGGGATATAGAATCATGATGTGGCCGTGAGAGCTTGGTTGGGGTTATGGGAGATTCTTGATGCCGAGCCGCGGGAGCTTGTGGAGGGGGGTTTCTGGCTTCTGAAGATAAGCGAATTATCCTTGGCGCCAATCTTTCACTTCTAAGCGAGCTTGACAAAGCATCTTCTTCTGCCTCTTGATGAGAAGCTGCTCTTCTTTCTTTTTTTCCTTTATTAGCTTCATGCTCCTGGGTTTTCTTTCTTTTTCTTGACTCTGCTGAAGCGCTTTCTGGAGAGCTGCTAGGAGCCAAAGCGCCAGAACTTATTTGTGGAGCCATAAATCCTCCTTTGTTTATTTTGCAATGAAGCAACAAAATTATATTTGTATTATAGCATAATTCTAGGCTCTTGGCAAGAGCAAAATTGTTTTTTTGATAAATATCTGGCGATTGCTTCCTTGGTGCGCAGAGGTTAAAACCTTTGGGCAAGCTTTGGGGCCTTGGCTTCTCTTGAGTCTTCGGATAATTCTTCTTCTACATTTGCCGCTTCACCTCTTTTTAATTTTGCAGGAAGGGCCTTAGGTTTGTAAGCTATCGGGCTGGGAGAAGTCAAAGATACAGAATTTGTTAAGGTTCCAAGAGCGCTACGAGCCCCTGCTCTTGAGCCAAAAGTTTTGGCCTCAATTACCTTCGGGGCCGCCATTTCTAGGGGCTCTTGATGGGTTGCAGCCAATGATTTTAGCGTCTGATCGTCAGAGCTTCTTGATGAGGTCGAGCTTCTTCCTTCGTCAGGATTAATAGCGCTTGATGCTGATAGGTCTTGGGACATCGAGAAGAAATAGCCGCCAGATTCTATTCTCTCTTCAACTTTAGTTGATAGGGCCAATATTCTTTCAATATTTGGAGTTGCGTGACCTTGCTCTATTTCTTCGGCTAAATAGGCTTCTATGGCTCTTTTAAAAAGACTTTCACAAGAAATTTTTAATGTTTGCTTACAGAAATCATGAATTGCCGATTGAAAAGAGGGGTTTGAAGAAATCTCTTGTTTAATGAGCTCTCCGGCGTCCGTCTTTGGCGCAATGCTTGTCAAAAGCTGGCTTAAAGATTGTGTTCCGGCGCAAATTTTAAAAAAATTATTTAAATAAGATATTTTTTTTTCGTCAACAATAAATCCAGATTTGTTTTTTGCAATTAATTCCTCAAGAGCTTCGCTAGTAGGGCATGAAGAAGAAAGTTCTGAAAAAATTTTTTCAACTTCTTCAATTGCTAAATAGCCTCTGTCGCCAAGAATTTGGTTTACATGAGATACTATAGTTTGCCCAAAATATTCTTTTGTTTCCGCTGACAGATCGATGCCGCCATTTGGCGCAATTCTTGGGATAACTTGTCTTTGAAGAAATTCTAGGGCAGAAAGATTTCCTGGAATAAAATTATATGGCATTTTAAGTAAATTGGTTAGTTGCGTGATTTTAAGGTTATAAGCTAATAAAAAATATGATTAAATATTTTTTGAAATAAGTCAACAAAAATAAAATTTCTCAGATCTTATGACCTCCCGCCAAGAGAGGCTTGAGAATCTTTGCCGATTGATAGCATTCTCGGATTTTGTAGGGCTCTTGCTCTTGGGGGTTCGGCATTATTTTGGCATTATTATAGAAAATAAATTACAAAAATTTTATTTAACAACTAGAAGATGGTGTTACTTATTTATTCAACTAAAAAACCACCAATTTGGGCATCCCATAATTTTTTATAATGACCGTTTGAGGCAAGTAGTTCCTGATGTGGACCGTCCTCAATAATTTTACCATTATCAAAAACTAAAATGCGATCAACATCTTTTAGGGTTGAAAGACGATGCGCAATAATTAATACAGTTTTGTCTCTCATCAGATTTTTTAAACTATCCTGAATTAAGTTCTCAGTAATTGAATCTAGCTGGCTAGTAGCTTCGTCAAGAATTAAAATTGGTGCATTTTTTAAAAAAGCGCGCGCAATTGCAATGCGTTGGCGTTGGCCACCGGATAGTTTTACGCCCCGTTCGCCAACAAGGGACTCATATTTTTGCGGCATATTTTCTATAAATTCATCGGCATGAGCTTTTTTAGAAGCCTCAAAAATCTCTTGTGCGGTTGCATTTATTTTGGCGTAGCCAATATTTTCAAACAAACTGCGATGGAAAAGTGTTGGGTCTTGTGGAATCAATGCTATAGCGCTTCTAAGAGAATCTTGAATTATGTTGGAAATATTTTGATTATCAATAAGAATTTCTCCCTGATTAATATCAAAAGAACGCAAAATTAAATTTACAAAAGTTGATTTACCGCTACCAGAATGACCAACTAAACCCACCTTCTGCCCGGCCTTTATTATAATAGAAAGGTTTTTAAAAAATACTTTTTGCGTCTCTTCAGCATCCAATAATAAATTCTTTTGTAGCTCTCCAACAAAATTCCAATCAATAACCCCAACTTTTGTAGGAGGAGATTTTTGTTTGTATGAAAAATTAACATTTCTAAAAATTATCTCAGCATTGTTTTGTCGGCTAACTTCAAGGCTCCGTGAGGTCTTATCTTCAATTTCAATTGGTTCATTTATAATTGTTAGAGCTTGTTTTATTGTTCCATATAATTCTAAAAAATGGCGCATTTCATTGGCCATCTGCCACATATTATGGATGATAAAACAATTGATAGTTGTAAGCATTGCGAAATCACCAAGTGTGACTTTATCCAGAGCATAAAGCTTGATAATAGTAAGTACACAAAAAGTAAAATAAAGTGCAAAACTAAGCGCAGCTACAATATAGAATTTTAGTACCAACCAGCCCCGCTCTTCATAAATTTTAGTATAATCATTTTGTAAATTTTCTAAACGATTTTGCTCAAAATTTTGTCTAACAAAGAATTTTACATTATTCACATTGCCGATCATATCGACGATGTTGCCAGTAATTTTGGTTGATTGATTGGCAAGATTTAAGGAATAGCCTACCACTATTTTCGCATATTTTATTGAAACTAAAATAAAAAATGATGCCCACAAAATAAGGGCTATAGCAAAATATTTATGAATAGAAAATAGTGTGAAGAAAGCAAAAATTAGAATAAAAAATACGGTAACAAAATTAAAAATAAAAACATTAATAATTACGGGAGTAGAGTTTGCAAGGTCTTTTATTTTATTTGTTAGAGATCCGGCAAAATTATTTTGGAAAAAATTTTGTGATTGCTGGTGAAGCCTATTTGTCGCGATTAGAGAAATTGCTTTTTTTAAACCAGGCTCCATTTTTAAAAATGAATAATCGGCAAGTCGCCACAGTAGGCCCGGAGCAAATATAAGTGCAATAAAGGCAGAAATTATGCCAATATTTTCTGAAAAAATATTTTCAAGATTTTGTGTTGCAGCAACTTTATCAATTAATAATTTTGTTAAAAAGGGAAAAAGTGAATTTTCAATTGCACAAAATATTGCAATAAACAACAAGATGTTGATGTAGAGTTTAAAGGGCTTGGTAACTTCTCTAATAAAAGAAAAAACGGTCTGATTTTCTTGAGCCATAGGGGTTTTTTGGAATTTTTAATTAAATTATAATATTATTTTAATTTAAAAACATCAATTTTAGAAATATTTTGTGCAATAATTTTTTGCTAATTTCTATTGCTTGAAATCCATAATTACTTGGCCAACGGCCGCCGACTCTCCTTCTGCAAATCTAATTTTGCTGATAACGATGTCATGATCACTTCGAATAATGTTTTCCATTTTCATTGCTTCAATTACCACAAGCTCTTGACCAGCCTTAACTTCATCGCCCTCTTTGACGCGGAAGCGAACAATTTTTCCAGTTATTGGCGAGGTTAAGTTTTTAGGTTTGGCGTTTTTTTCAATTTTTGGCATGAATTTTGTAAGCTCTGCAGTTCTAGGGGAATAGACATTTACAAAAGTATCGGACCCCCCATATTGAAGAAGGTAGCCACCAGTTTTATTATTTTCACGAATTTTTATGCCAACATTTCGTTTGTTTATTTTTGCTCTGAATAGTTTTTCTCCGAGGCTCCATGAGGATTCAAGATTTATTTCTTTGCGATCACAAATTATCTTTAATTTTTCATGGTCTCTTTCAATTATTTCAACTAGATAAGATTTCTCATCTATGACCACAACCCATCTGTCTGAAATTTGTTTTGCACGATCATAAATTTGACCAGTCATTTTCCCATTTCTTTCATAATTTTTTAAAAAAATATGCATTGAGGCAGCAATGATGCTTTGAGTTTCTCCGGAATCGAGCTCGTTTCCAGAAAATCCAGCAGGAAACTCTTGTTTAATAAAGGCGGTTGAAATATCGCCTTTGACAAAGCGGTCATTGCGCATTATCGTTTCTAGAAAGCTTATATTGTGGGAAACCCCTCCAATTGCAAAGCTTGAAAGAGCTTGACGCATATGCTCTATTGCTTCTTGTCTGTTTTTTCCGTAACTACATAATTTTGCTATCATGGCATCGTAAAACATGCTAACTTCTCCACCTTCGTAAACTCCGGTATCAACGCGAATATTTGAATTTTCTTCAGGTTCTATATATAAGTTTATTCTTCCAGAGGAGGGCAAAAAACCGCGAGAAGGATCTTCTGCATAGATTCTAGATTCAAAAGCCCAGCCATTTAAGGCTATATCTTTTTGTTTGAAAGGAAGTTTCTCGCCAAGAGCAATTCTAATCATAAGCTCAACAATATCAAGCCCAGTAACAAGCTCTGTAACTGGATGCTCAACTTGAAGTCTAGTGTTCATTTCTAAGAAATAAAAATTCTTATTTTTGTCCATTATGTATTCTATAGTCCCGGCAGAGAAATAGCCAACTTTAAGAGCAAGTGCAGCAGATTGTTGATACATTTTTTGACGAGTTTTTTCATCAACAAAAGAGCTTGGAGCTTCTTCTATAACCTTTTGATTGTTGCGCTGAATCGAGCATTCTCTTTCTCCGAGGCACACAATATTTCCAAACTTATCGCCAAGGATTTGTATTTCGATATGGCGAGGATTTTCTATAAATTTCTCAACAAAAATTCTGTCGTCGGAAAAGCTATTTCTGGCTTCGTTTGATGCAGAAAGGAATGCTTCAGCCATCTCTTCTTTTTTGTAAACGATGCGCATGCCCTTGCCCCCTCCCCCAGCAGAAGCTTTTACCATTACAGGAAAGCCAATTTTTTCAGCTATTTTTGCAGCCTCTTTGGTGTCTTTAATAATTCCCATATGGCCAGGAACGGTGCTAACTTTGGCTTCAAGAGCGATTTTCTTTGATTCTATTTTATCTCCCATTGCCTCTATTGATTTTACAGAAGGGCCTACAAAGACAATTCCTGCCTTTTCCAGGGCGTTTGCGAAGTTACGATTTTCAGAAAGAAAGCCATATCCAGGATGGACCATTGTTGCCCCAGTTTTCTTGACTGCAGCTAGAATTTTTTCAACATTAAGATAGCTTTGAGAAGATGGAGATGCGCCTATGTTTACCGCCTCGTCAGCCATTTGTACAAAAAGAGCATTTGTGTCTGCGTCGGAATAAACTGCGACAGTTTTTATTCCTAATTTACGACAAGTTTTTATAATTCGGCATGCTATCTCGCCCCTATTGGCAATTAGAAGTTTGTGGCCAGTGAATTTTGCAGCAGAAGATCTAGACATATTTTTTGTCATAAAATTTAAGGAAACATTGATTTAAACAAAAAATCATTATAATATCTAAAATGCCAAAAATCAACAATTCATTAACGTAGAAAATTTTGTGCAAAAATATATTCATTTAATTCGTTTAGATAAACCGCTTGCAATATTATTGTTGTTTTTGCCATGTCTTTTTGGATTGGCTTTGAGTGTTGAAAATATTGGAAATTATTATTATTTAATTATATATTTTGCTTTGGGGTCCTTGTTGATGCGCTCTGCGGGGTGTGTTATAAATGATATTCTTGATAAAAATTTTGATTCTCAAATTGCGCGCACAAAAAATAGACCAATAGCTGCCAACAAAGTTTCTAAAAGAGAGGCTTTTATATTGTTTGCTATTCTTGTTTCGCTGGGTTTTGTAGTTTTGTTGCAATTTAATTTAAAGGTAATTTTTTCTGGATTTGCGGCCTTTATATTGCTGATTACTTATCCCTTGATGAAAAGAATTACTTTTTATCCACAAATATTTCTAGGATTGGCTTTTAATTTCGGGCTTTTGATGGCAATTATCCAAATTAATAATTCCATTTCTTTGCAGGCAATAATTCTTTTTTTGGCAACCATAATTTGGACCGTAATATATGATGGATTCTATGCTTTCCAAGATATTGAAGATGATATAAAAATAGGAGTCAAGTCATGCGCAATAAAATTCCAAAAATTTCCGAAATTTATTTTTTCTTGTTTGGCCATGGCAATGTTTGCTGCAATGATCTTGGTGGGATTGATTGCAAATTATTCTCTAAGCTATTTTTTGATTAATTTTTTTATCTTTCTTGCCCAGCTTATAATTATTAAAAAATGTAATTTTGCCGACCCAAAATCTTGCCTTATTTCATTTAAAAAAAATATAATTATTGGGTTGCTAATTTTTCTTTCTTTAATTGCAAAATGAAAATAGGAATATTGGGAGGAAGCTTTAATCCAGCGCATGAAGGTCATCTTGAAATAAGTAAAATGGCGCTAAAAAAATTTTCTTTAAACTGTGTCTGGTGGAGTATTGCCAAGAAAAATCCTCTGAAAAACAGCAGTTCTTATGTCGATTATTTGCAAAGGCTTGAATATTGCAGACAATATCTTAAAAACAATCCAAAAATAAAAGTAAATAACATATTCCCAGAAGCTATTTACACATATGATTTTATTAAAAAGATTAAAAAAAAATATCCGCGAATAAAATTTTATTTTATAGTTGGGGCCGATTGCCTTGAAAATATGCATCTTTGGAAAAATTATAAGGGACTTTTGAAAGAAGTAGAATTTATAATATTTGCCAGAAATGAATTTTTTAAAAAAACTTGTTCATTCAAGGCTTGGAGCATATATAATAACATGAACAAAGTGAATAATTTGCCAAAATTTAATATAGTAAGAAATAGGACTATAAATATCTCGTCTTCTCAGATGAGGCGGCCTCAACATCAATTACAACATTAAAAAATGGAAAATAAAAATTTTTCAAATAATTTCATAGTAGATAGTCATTGTCATCTCGATTTACTTGAAGAAAAGGGCTTTGATATTGATGAAATAATAAAAGAATCAATAAATAATAATGTAAAAATAATACAAACAATATGCACGCGCATAAGCAAAATCAATGATATTTTAAAATACGCACAAAAATATGAGAATGTTTTTGCTTCAATAGGCAATCATCCTTGCAATGTAGATGAGAGTTGGATTATCAAGGCCCAAGAGATTGTTGAGATTTGTGCGCAACATAACAAAATTATCGGTATCGGAGAAACCGGGCTTGATTATTTTCACAAAGACTCTGAAATAAAAAATCAAAAAAACAGCTTTCTTGAGCATATTCAGGCTTCGCAAATTACTAATTTGCCGCTAATTATTCATTCGCGCGATGCAGATAAAGACATGATTGATATTTTAGAAAGAGAGCAACGAAATAAAAAATTTCCTGCGGTGCTGCATTGTTTTTCAAGCACGAAAGAGCTTGCTTTTAAGGCTATAGATCTTGATATTGCGATTTCTATTTCTGGAATTGTTACTTTTAAGAATGCAGAAGAGCTGCAAAATATTGTAAAAAACATACCGCTTTCTTCTTTGTTGGTAGAGACTGATTCGCCATATCTAGCGCCAGTTCCTTTCCGAGGTAAAATAAATCAGCCATCCTATACAAAAAATATAGTAGAATTTATTGCGAATTTGAAAAATCAGGATCCGGAAATTATAGCTATTAAAACCACCGAGAATTTTTTAAATTTATTTAATATAAACAGAGTTTTATTTTAGCGAACTTTTGTTGTTGGCAACGGCCTGGTTAATGTTGCTGATTTAGGGGCAATTGAAGGTGCAGGCGAAAGCTCGCTTGCTGCACTTATAAAACTAGATTTGTTTTCTTCTAAATATTTCCATAATTTTTTTTCATCCGCAGGGCTAGGAATTTCATTTAGAGATTCTGGCACATTGCATCTACTATCTTTAGGAAGAAGACTATTTACAGTTTTTTGTATAATTTTTCTCTCTTTTGTAGTAAGGCTTTCTTTGAAATCTTCAAAAGTTTTTTGCTTTAGTTTTGAGACGGCTCTGTGGAAGTCTTTAGTAAAACTTTTATTGCTTTGCAATGTAGTTTGTATAGCTTTTTTTATGGGGGATGGGGGCGCTTCTTTTTGTTTTGGCGGTGTTTGCGCCTCCATTGATGATGCTTGAGATTCATGGTAGCTAGAGTTACCAGAAGAGCCAACGCCAGAGTCTGGAGAAGGGGCTTCTTCTTGTTTTGGTGGGTTTATGGCTTTTATTTCTGGGGCTACAGGTTTTACGCCCACAGTTGCTTTCCCCCCTGGTCCTAGTGGCCTCCCTCCCCCTATAACAGCAGCGCCGCGATCAGGGTTAGCGGCCCGAGGAGCGGCGACAGCGGCCCGAGTAGGATCTGCTCCGGCTGGCGCTCTAGCTACTGTTTTTGTAGTTCTTGCTGGAGGGGCAACGGTTGGTTTTTTTCTTAGAGCCGCGACAGTTTGCGTAGCAGGAAGTCCGCCTACTGTAGCAGGAAGTCCGCCTCCTATTGTGACTTTTGCTAGGGGCAATTGCTTTCGTCCCATCTTCTTTGCGAGCTCAAGTTCCATTCTTCTTTGCGCCGCAGCTATTTGTCTTTGCTCTAGCTTTTCTCTTGCTATACTTGTTTCAACTTCTTTAAGTTCTTTGCGCAGTTCCTGTTTTTTTTCTCTATATTTTTTTAACTCGCCATCGCCCTCTTTTAGAAGCCCCCTTAGTTGTGATATTTTATTTTGATACCAAGATCGGTTGCGCTCATTCGTTTCAATAGCCAGACGGCTTGAATAGCTGTCAATTTTCAATTGTAGTTGGCGGTTAAGATTATCATCAAGCTTTTCATATCTATCAAGGGTTGATATTCTTGCTAGAAGGGCTTCCTTTTTATTTTCTAGCGCCATTAGTTTTGTTGTCTCCTTGGATGTTGTAGATGTTAGCTCATCATAATATTCAAGAAATTTTTCATAAAGCTTTTGGCTTTTTTTAGCATTTTCTTTTAGAGCTCTTACAGAATCACTGGCTTCTTGCCCATAGCCCTCATCGGCGTATTTTTTTGTAAATTTATCCAAAAAATCATTGTCATTTGCCAATGCTATTGCATCTTTTAGCCCCATCATGAAATCCATAAAATATTTCTTTTTAGAGGGATTTTTTGAGATTTGTTCTTTGATTTTTTCTAAAAGGTAATCATCTATTCCTTCTGGATATGTCTGGCTAACAGCTTCTCTTGATGACAAGTCTAGTTGGCTATTAAGCCTTCTTGATGCGTTGATATATGAGCGAAAAATATCTTTTTCTGAAGCAAGAAAAATTCTCAAAAAGTCGTTACTAAAGCCAGAGCCAGAAATAAGCTCTCCATTATACATTAAGAGGCCATTATCTATCTTTACGGGTCTTTGTGTTTTTGAGCTTTTAAGAATGTTTGCGGGATTCCAATCATGCTCTCCAAGAACAGCAAGGGTGCCGGCCATTCTAGAGAATCCGGAAAGAAATATTTCATTGCCCTCAGTTGATGTTGAAAATAAATCTGTGCCATTAACGCTGTCCCATTCTCCCTCAAGACCGCTATCCCATTTAACGGCAACCTTTATTTCATCATCTTCTAAATTATGAAAAAGCGCAGATCTTTTTCCGGCAAATTTCTTGGCAGATAATATTCTCATAAAATCTGTTGAAATCGTTACCATTATTGGGTCTTCTTCTGATTTTAAAAGAAAAGATTTTTCTTTTTCCTCCTCAGAAATTGCGGTAAATGAAGCATTTGATCTATTAATATTTACTCCGGGAGAAATTTTTTGCCTCATCAAGTCTTCTGATGATTTTTCTGGAGGTTTGGCTTCGCTAAGAAAAATTGAGGCGCGTTCAAGAAATTTTGTTTTCTTTGCGGCAATTAATTTATCAATCTCCTCTCTTTCCGATCTTAATCTTGCAATTTCTTGATCCATTGGCGCAAGAGGACTTTTGCTCATTTTATAAAACGAAATTAATTAATTTATCCCTTACAAAAATAATTTTTTGAGGATTCGAATTTTCTAGAAATTTTATAACATTTGGATTCTGTCTTGCCAACCTTTCAATCTCTTCCTGACCTGAGCCTTTTGGCGCCTCAATTACCGCCCTTACTTTGCTAGAAACCTGAATAGTTAGCTTTGTTGTGCTCTCAAGAGTTAAATTTTTATCAAATGTTGGAAAATTTGCTTGAGAGGCAAGGCCTTTATGTCCAAGAGCGGAAAAACATTCTTCAGCCAAATGAGGCATAATCGGCGTTATTAAAAGCGTTAAGTTTTTCAAAGCGAAATTAATTGCTTTTTTTTCTTCCAAAGTTTCTGCTTGGAATTTTTCAATCGCATTGGAAAACTCTCTAATTTTTGCTATAGCTCTATTAAAGCCCATATTCTCATATTCTAAAGTCACCATTTCTATAGTCTTATTAGTTAATTTAATAAGATTCAAGCTTTTTTCTGAAAAAGTGGAAATGTCAGAAATATTTTGTAGCAAATCGCTACATTCTGTTAAAGAGGGGTCGGCATTCGCACAAACAAGTCTCCATATTCGATTAATATATTTCCAAGAGCCGTCAATGCCACTTTCTGACCATTCAAGATCTCTTGAAGCGGGAGAATCCGAAAGCATAAAGAGGCGCGCGGTGTCTGCGCCATAGTTTTCAACAATTGCAAGAGGTTCAACCACATTCTTTTTAGATTTACTCATTTTTTCTAAGCGGCCCTGAATTAAAGGTTCGCGTGTTTTTTCGTGAACAAATTTACCTTTTTCAATTTCAATTGCCTCTTTGGGAAAAACCCATTCTCCTTTGAGGTTTTTGAAGGTATGATGACATACCATTCCTTGAGTAAGAAGGCTTTTAAACGGCTCATCAAAATCAAGATAGCCACATTTTTTTAAGGCCTTTACAAAAAAGCGCGCATATAGCAGGTGAAGAACTGCGTGTTCTATGCCTCCTATATATTGATCAACTGGCATAAATTTATTAACAATATCTCTATCAAAAGCTTTATTTTGCGGCTGAGAAACATAGCGCAAGAAATACCATGAGCTTTCAAAGAATGTATCAAAAGTGTCTGTTTCACGAATTGCTTTGTGAATTTTGCCGTTGTCGTCACTATAGGTTGTGTACTTCCATGTGGGGTGTTGCTCAAGGGGATTGCCGCCGTGACCTTTAAATTCTACATCCTGAGGAAGCTCAACAGGAAGCTGATCTTCGCTAACTGCAATAGGGTTGTCCTTGTCTATTGTCCCATCTTCTTTTACTAGATAAATTATTGGAATAGGACAGCCCCAATATCTCTGGCGACTAACTCCCCAGTCTCTTAATCTAAAATTTGTTTGAGGATTTCCAACTTTTTTTGATTGAGCTTCTTTTATAATTTCTTTCTTAGCGATAGAAGATTCAAGGCCATTGAGGAATTGAGAATTTATCATTATTCCATCTTCGCTATATATTTGATCGATATCATAAGCTGAGCTTTTTTCAAAAAGATTATCGAGAATTTCTGAATTGGTTTTAGATTTATTATAAAGATCATAAACTTCGCGAGGAAAATTATAATAAAATCCTAAATCATTTACTTCTTGATACTCTTCGCGAGCCTTATAGGCAAGCTTTTCGTAAGCATCATTCACTTCATAAATTACATTTCCTCTTGGGTCAAGCCTTATCCACTTATTTTCTGTTGAAGAGAATAGGGAAACTACTGTGTGAATAATTTTTCTTTTAGATACTTGCTCATCAAGCATCAGAAGCTGATCTGAGAATCCGCAGCTAATTTTGTTTCCTCGAAGAAGTGCTGCAAATAGAGAGCATTTGCCGAATCCAAATGCAATTTTCTCTTCAAGAACTTCACTTGCTTTAATTAGAGGCTTTCTTTTTAAGTATGTCTCATCATCCATGGCGTGATTAATTTCTTCGCAAACAAACCTAAAAGCCCTATTTATGTAGGTCTTTTCATCAATACAGTCTTTTTTTAATTCATTTATCTTATTAATTATAGAAGGACTATTGAAGTCAATGATATCAGTACTTTCAAGAAGGTTTTTCTTGTCAACTATAACATTTTTTATAGATAAGTTATATTTCTTGGCAAATTCAAAATCTCTTTGATCATGCGCTGGGCATCCAAATAGAGCGCCAGTTCCATAATCCATTAACACAAAATTTGCTATATAAATATCTAATTCTAGGTTCTTTTCAAAAGGATGTTGGGCTTTAAGATTGGTTCTTATTCCCTTTTTTTCTTGGGTTTCAATTGCTTCTTCATTAACGGATATTTTATTGCACTCTTCTATAAATCGAGCAATTTCTTTATTATCAATTGCCAAATCCATTGCTAGGGGATGATTTGGAGAGATGGCAATAAAAGAAGCGCCAAATATTGTTTCTGGGCGCGTTGTATATATTTCTAGTTGCGGGCCTTGTTTTGTTTTTTTAGAAGATAAAATATCATTCTTTTTTATAGAAAAACAAAGTTTTAATCCTTCGCTTTTCCCTATCCATTTTTCTTGCATTGACAAGACTCTGTCGTCCCAACCCTTAAGATTTTTAAGTTCGTCTAATAGGTTTTGTGAAAATTCTGAAACTTTTAAAAACCATTGTCTGAGTTTTTTCTTTTCAACAACGGCGCCACTTCTCCAGCCTCTCCCATCAACAACCTGTTCATTGGCAAGGACAGTTTTATCTATTGGGTCCCAATTAACAAAAGACTCTTTTTGGTAAGCAAGATTATTTTTAAAGAAATCTAAAAATATTTTTTGTTCATGTTTGAAATATTCTGGAAGGCAAGTAACAACCTGTTTTGACCAATCAAGAGAAAGGCCAATTGACTTAAGTTCCTCCTTCATTGTTTCAATATTTTTTAAGGTCCAGTCTTTGGGGTGGATGTTATGCTGAAGGGCTGCATTCTCAGCCGGAAGTCCAAAAGCATCAAATCCCATTGGGTGCAGAACGTTAAATCCCTGCATCATTTTAAATCTAGAAATTACATCGCCAATTGTGTAATTGCGTAAATGCCCCATGTGAATTTTCCCAGAAGGATATGGAAACATTTCAAGTACATAATATTTTTCTTTAAGGCTGTTTTCATCAAATTTAAATATTTTTGAATCTTCCCAGTTTTTGCGCCATTTTTGTTCGCAGATATGATGATTATAGTTCGATATTTCCTTTTTCATTTTATAAGAGACTTTTGTATAATTTTTTCTTGAATAAGCTTTGCAGCTAAGCTGTCCGAGCCCTTTTGGTTCTGAGAGTTTTCAATGCTATCTTCAAGCCAATCATTGCCAGATTTAATTTGTCTAAAGATGGTAATAGAAATATTTTCTTTTTTTGCTTCCAATCCACTTATAAAGGCAATAATTCTAATTCTTTTTCCCCCATTATCAGTTATTTGCCATTTGCTATTAACCATCCCAAGGCTTGGATCCATACTATCAATTTCTAAAGTTGACCCCACTACTTCAACTGTAGACCTCCAAATAGCTGATTTCTTTATCTCTTGAAGATCTTTAATATCGCTATTTTTTGGTGCGCCATCTCCAAATACAACAAGATCCTTTTCTGAGAATGCCCTTCCAGAGCGCATGTTTCTTGCGTAGTCTTGATTATCTGGATATTTGTAGGATATTCTTTTATCGCAAGAGCTTGTTATAAATATGATCGATAGGAATAAAATTATTTTTTTAATAGGAATCATTCTAGAATGGCATTATTGGGAGTGACTTCTTAGGCATTGATCCCGGAAAACCTCCTGCAGAAGGATTAAATCCCCCATTCATCATGCTGCTTGGAGAAGAAGGATTCATCATCATGTCAAAAGGGGCCTGAGGAGCTTGATTTGTTGGAGATGAGGGATAGCTCAAGCCTTGGTTTGTTTGATTGGGATATCCCATTTGAGGAGAAGCAAAGCTTTGTCCAGAAGACAGAACCCTGTTCTTTTTGCTTTTATATGGGTCTATGATGCGACCGCTTGTATACATTGTTGCGTTATATACACAAACAATGTCATTGCCATTTCTTAGCGTAAATTGAGGGGCAACTTTTTCAACGATTATATAGTCTCCCGCAGATCTAAAGTTAACAAGTGACTCAAATCCCGAGGCGTCAACAGAAAATATTGCAGGTATTTCCGCATTCTTTTTTGCAAATTGAAAATAAGTAAATTCTCCATTATCAAAAACTTTTATTGGGGCCGCAGCGCCCTCGCCGGTATATTGGTAATTGAAATTATAAATACTTAAATCTCTCATGTCAGGTTCATCTGAAGCAACTGCTTTTGGAAATTGTATAATATTTTTATCTTGTTCATCGGGATAAACAAACTTTACAACAAAAATTAGGTCTTTGTCATTTATATCCTTTGCTTCTTTAGCAGTGAGCTCGAAGTGATAAATTCTTTTGTCGGTGATTATTGTCATATTTGTTTGGGAATTATCTTCGCCAACCGGTTTAAGAAAAAGTCTATTTCCAAGATGTTCGAAAAGCCATAAAGATGGATCCCCCATAGTTATTGTTGATATTGTTTCGCCATTTTCAAATTCTATAAAGCCTTGGTAGGTGTAGTGTCCGAGATATCTATATACTTCATTGGGATTGTAAATATAGCTTCTAAACTTCTTTTCGCTGCCAAGAAATCTTGGCATTTGAGCGCTAAATAAATTTTTTGAAACAAAAAATATCGCAAGAAATGTTATTAGGAATATTTTTGTTAAACGCAAAAAGTTCATCTATTTGACTTTAAATAATTTATATTCGTTGACAACAAAATTAATGACTCCAGGCTCAGCTTTTTTATCAATGCCGGCAAAGTTAAATCTTATTTTTGCTAGATAGTGATTTTTCTCGCTAATTAGATTATCCTCGGCATCTCTTTTGTAGGTTATCGTTGTAAATTTAACTTCTGCTTCATTGGGTATTTTTATTGAGAAAAAATTCTTTAATCGATCGTAAGAATTTTGATATTGGCTTCTGATAAAAGAAAATGAGTCAATGCGCGTCTCTTGAAATATGTTTTTTCCAAAAAAATTAATAGGACTTGAAGAATTGTCCTTGCTCATAAAAAGTTGGTAATTTTTATATTCCGCAAATGAGGAATTATTTTTTATTTTAATAAATTTTTCGTTTATGCTCCCAACTTCTGATTTTCTAAAATCAAAAGACTCTCTTTCAATTATATAATTTTTTATAAGATATCTTGCTACTGCCTCGTCGGCATTAATTGCGCCGGCATCGCTCTTTTCTTTAATTGAATATATCAATGGTCTATATAAACTTTGATCATGATCTCTAATTACGACGGGAATTTTTTCGACCAAAGGAAATGCCGATGAAATTATTTGTATAAGAAAATATAGAGATACAGAGGCGATAATTGCAAAAAAAATCATTAAGACTCTATCGCAAATTGGGTTTATATATTTTAGCATATACCAGTCAAGAGAGTCTCTAAAGTATTCGCCGCTATTAACAGAATTTTTTATAAAAGTAAAATATTCATTAAAAGCTTCTTCGTCTTTTTCTTTTAACTCTTTGAGTTTTTGCTCCATTTTAGGCCTCAAGTTAATTTGCCACAAAGCTTTCCCACTAGCTTTTTGACATTAGGATTGCTTAGCATTTGCGTTAAGCAAAATATTGTTGAAATGATTTTACATCATATTTAATAAATTCAAAGCTTTTTTTAAAAAATTATTCTTAATTTAGTTTGAAAAATCAAAGCGAAATCCAAGATATAATTGACGATCAATCTCATTAATTTTGTATATTGGAATATTAGATTTATTATATTTTTCATATGTTCTTTTGTTAAAAATATGAGAAATTTGTAAGTATAATTTTTTATTAATCGGGTATAGCAATCTGCTATTAAGATAGTAGCTATCTATGTCGCCGCTAAAATAGGCATAACCTCTTTGGACATATTTAATATTATCAAACAAAATGAATTCGCTTCTAAAAGATGTTGTAATAACGTCTCTTTGATAATCGAATCTTGTTTTGGTGCTATTGTGAGAGATGCTATTAATGTCCTTTGCTTTGGCAATTCCATAGGAGCAATCTATTTCAAAAGAGTCATTAAAGAATGATCTTCCAAAGCCAGCAGAGGTAACAATGTCATAATATGAGATATCCGCCTCGTTGTCATATCTTGATTCATTGAATAAAATAAAATAATTATTACTATCAAATATTCTTATTTTTTCTGATATTATGGCTTTATTTAGATCAGATTTCTTTACTCTTTCTTTTTTAGAAGAAGAAGTTGCCTCATATGTTGTTTTTGATTGAAGCTCTATATCGCTTATCCAATATTGGTTTTTAAAGAAATGGTCAATATTAAGAGCGTATTGTTTTGTTGATTCTGATGACTTATATTCGCCACTTGCAGAAATAAAGTTTCTTGTAGTTCTGTTTTTAAAGAACCTCTCATTGCGTTTGTTAATTTGGCGAGAACGATCATCAAAATTATCATCATCTGCAAATAAGCTATTGTTGATAATAAAATAGCAAAAGAAAAGGTAGAAAAAAAAGAGCCTGGCAGCGTGGTTTTCTTTCATGGTGAATTATGAGTTTTAATGGGTTATTTATTATAGCATATTTATTTGGGTAAAATTTATTTTTTAGATCTCGTAACTTATTGAGATTGTAATCCGGAGGCGGAACTTGCTGGTAATTGGGTTAATATTTTGGTATTTATTTAAGATATGCGGGGCCAAATAGCCCCACATATTTTAGAAAATAATTTACTTTGCAGCGGCAGGAGCAGCAGCTTCAGCAGCAGCTTCAGCAGGAGCGGCCACAGGAGCATTAGCTTCAGTGCCACTAGCAGCATTTTCAATTTCTTCATTTGATAGGTCAGGAAGAGCAACTTCTTCATCTTTGCTTTCAGACATCCAACCAAGACTGCTTTTGATTGAGTCAATATTTTTAAAAGCAACAAGAGCTGCAACGGCAGCAACTGCAACTATAATAAGAGTTTTAGTATTTTTAGACATATTTTTATTTATTAATTATAATTAAGCGCGCTTTGATTTTGTTGATTTTGCAATATTCTAATTTTGTAGATTTATAACCAAGCTTGAAATATCAAATTATAAATCATTAGAATATTTGCAATAATAAATTGCGATCTATAATTCTCAAATATTACCACTATTTGAATTAGTAATATCAGAGAATTATAGAAAGAAGTTATTAAATCAAATACCAAAACAAAAACTAAAGCGACAATAAAATCGCATGATTTAAAATTAAAAGCAAGAAAAATTTACAATTATTTTAATCCAAAATTTTGCATTAATATTTTTTCTTCTATTCTATTGATGATGTTTAGAACTACATCATCATTTGATTTTGATGCAAAAAGAGATTTTATAAAGCCTTTTTTATTTTCTATTGTTATGATTTTTACTTTTGCTCCAAATTTTTCCTTCATCTTTTGGCGCATGTCACAGATCTCATCTATTAAACCTAGATCTCTAGAGGTTTTTCCTGACCAAAAAGCCCCTGTAAAAATATTGTTATCTAAAAAATCTATTTCTGTTGAAATTTTGCCACGCCTTCTAGTTATAACCAGTTCCTTGAAGGATTCAAAAATATCTTTTTGTGCTTGTTTTAATATCGAAATATTATCTTGATTTTCTGGTGTAAATGGGTCGAGTATGGATTTATTTTTTCCTTCAGCGTATATTCTTCTCTCAATTCCAATTTTTTTAATTGCATCAACAAATCCGAATCCAGAAAATATTACTCCAATTGATCCAATAATAGATGAGCTATGTGCATATATTTCATCTCCAGAGAGAAGAAGCCAGTAGCCGCCAGATGCTGCAACGTCCTGAGCAAAAGTATATACCGGTATTTTCTTTTCTTCGCTAAGCTCTCTTATGCCTTTGTATATAAGTTCAGACTGGACTGGCGATCCACCGGGAGAATTAATGGATATTGCTACAGCCTTAATTCCATCAGTGTTAAAGGCGTTTTGAAGGAGCGGAAAGATATTCTCAAAATTTAAACCTTTGTCAAATTTTGAATCCCTTCCTATGACGCCGTTGAGATTAACATGAGCAACTCGAGGATCTTTATTTTTAAAGAAAAAAACAAGATTACAAAATTTTTTTAAAAAACATTTTTTCATATTTACGCAGAGATATCGTCTGTTGAATATGGTTCATCAGACTGGTTTTTGTTTATTATTTTTTTTGTATAATTATGGGCGCAGAAAATAATAAAAAATAATAATATAGCAATAATTGAAATCCACAAGCCCTTTGGACCAAATATTTGTATAATTCCTCCCGTTACTATAACTCCGGTAATATTTCCCATTAAACTAAATTTTGAGAAGGCGCTATTTACTGCAAGTCTTTGCGTGGGCTTATATTTATCATTTATTAATACAAGTGCAGGAAGTTTCATGCCTGTCATCGCTCCAAAGCTTGCAAACAGAAGTAAATAAAGATTATGTATGTCTTTTGTGAATAATATCAATGATATGCAAGTCAGAGAAATTAGAGCGCTAAAGATCATTAAAAATCTTTTATTTATAATGTCTGTTAAATAGCCAATTGGCAAAGAAAATATTGTGCCAAATAGCAAAACCGAGTATAAAAGAGCTGCTTCGTCTTGAGCCAGACCAAGCTTTATCCCGTAGATAATAAGAAAAGCATTTGATGACGATATCGCATAGTTAACGGTGAATCCGGCAAGCATTATTTTGGGAGAGTTTTTTATGTAACGGAAAATGCCAATTTTTTTCTCTTCTCTGATTTTAAAGTTGTCAAATCTCTGCAACTTAGAAAGTGGAAGCATTGAGATTAAAAAAGAAATAAAGGCGAGAAAATATGAGGCAAAGCTGTTATTGGTCTGTATCACACTTAATATTATGGGGCCAAGACTGTTGCCAATTGCAACTATCATGCTTCCAGAAGAAATCATTAGAGCTTTAGATTTTTTTAAAGAAGCTTCTAAAATAATTGTTTGCCTTATAACTCCACAAATAAATAATGAGGTGCCGAAAATAAATATTGAAACAAGCCATAAAAAATAGTCTATATAAAAATAGAGTAAAAGTGCCGATGATGCCGAAAGAATTGTGCCAACATATAGGCTATTTATTAAGCCAAATTTTTTCCCCATTTCTGGTAATATTTTGGCAAATATTATTCCCGCTCCAATTTGTGTTATTGAAGATATAGAAATCAATATGCTATTTGATAAGTTACTTTCTAGTTTAAATGCAATTAGTGGAACCAGTATTCCATAGCCAAGGGCTGAAAATAATATAGAGGAAAATAAGGCAAAAAAATCGCGCACCAATTCAAAGCTCCAGGATTCATGATCGGGCGCTTTAAGATTCTTTTTTTGATCTATAGTTTCTTCGTCAATGATTTCTGTTTTTTCATTGCGATTATTTGTATTGACATTATTGCTGTTTAGATTTCTTGAAAAGAAATTCATTTAATCAATTTCCTGACGTCGGTTAGATGTCCTGTAACTGAGGCTGCAGCCGCCATTTCTGGACTAAGAAGATGGGTTCTTCCTCCCCTGCCCTGTCTTCCTTCAAAATTGCGATTTGATGTTGAGGCGCATCTTTCTTTGTCTTCTAGCTTATCCGCATTCATTGCAAGGCACATAGAACAACCTGGATTTCTCCATTCAAAGCCGGCATCTATAAAAATTTTATCTAGCCCTTCGCTTTCTGCTTGTTCTTTTACGAGGCCAGAGCCCGGAACCATCATTGCTAATTTAATATTTTTAGCTATTTTTCTTCCCTCTAAAATTTTTGCCGCAGCTCTAATGTCTTCGATTCTTCCATTAGTGCAAGATCCTATAAAAACCTTGTCAATGTATACGGATTCAAGGCTCTGGCCGCTTTCAAGGCCCATATATTCAAGAGATCTCTTAACGGCCTCAGCCTTGCTTTTATCAGAGAAGTCTTCTGGAAATGGTATCTTTGCATCAATTGGCAGCGTATCTTCAGGACTTGTTCCCCAGGTTACTTGAGGCGCTATTTTTGAGGCATCGATATTAATTATTTTATCATATTTAGCGTCAATGTCTGATTTTAAAGATTCCCAATATTTAGTTGCTGCAATGAAATCATCGTTTTTTGGAGCAAATGTTTTCCCTTTTAAGTAGTTGTAAGTTATTTGATCTGGCGCTATGAGGCCAGCTCTTGCGCCGGCTTCAATTGACATATTGCATACAGTCATTCTTCCTTCCATAGAAAGGTTTTTTATTGCCGATCCTGCATATTCAATTACATAGCCCGTTGCTCCTGCTGTCCCAATTTTAGCAATTATTGCAAGGGCAATATCTTTTGCGGTTACTCCAAAACCAAGGCTTCCATCAACTTTCACTAACATATTCTTCGAAGGTTTCTGTATCAATGTTTGGGTTGCTAGAACATGCTCTACTTCTGAGGTTCCGATACCAAAAGCAAGAGCTCCAAATGCCCCATGAGTTGATGTATGAGAGTCGCCGCAAACTATTGTCATTCCTGGCTGGGTAAAGCCTTGTTCTGGACCAACAATATGAACCACTCCTTGCTTCTTGTCGTCGAGATCAAAATATTTTATACCAAATTCTTTGCAGTTAGCTTCTAAGGTCTCTACCTGTATCCTAGAAGTTTCATCTTTAATGCCTTTAGTTCCCTGCCCCCTGTCTTTAGCGGTTGTTGGAACGTTATGGTCTGCTACCGCTAGATGTTTTTCTGGATGTCTTGGTTTTCTTTGAGATAGTCTTAGTCCTTCAAAAGCCTGGGGCGAAGTAACTTCATGAATAAGCTGTCTATCGATATAGATCAAACATGTTGATCCGTCATCATCAACCAAGTGATTTTGCCAAATTTTATCATATAAAGTTTTTGCCATATTTCTAACTATTTAATTTTTTCTTTAATAATTCGTTAACAACTGATGGGTTTGCTTGGCCCTTGCTCTCTTTCATAATTTGGCCAACAAAAAATCCAAATAATTTATCTTTACCAGATTTATAATCAGCAACCTTTTGCTCATTTTCGGATAAAACATTTTCAATAATCTTTTCAATCTCACCAGTATCTGAAACTTGTTTAAGCCCTTTGTTTTCAATTATTATAGCGGCCCCTTCTCCAGTTTCTATCATAATATCCAAAACATCTTTTGCTATTTTTCCTGAGATTGTGTTATCTTTGATTAAATCCAGTAATTCAATCATCATCTCTGTGTCAACTTTAACATTATTGAAATCAAGATTGGCCTTATTCATTCTTCCAAGAAGCTCAACTGTAAGCCAAGTCACGCACAATTTTGGTTCATGTTTTAAAATAAGCTGTTCGAAATATCGTGACATGCTTTGATCCATAGTAATGACACTGGCGTCATATTCGCTGATGGAATAGTCTTTAATATATCTATGTTTTTTTGCCTCGGGAAGTTCTGGTAATGATAGTTTAATATTTTCAACAAACTCTTTGGTTAGTTGTAAAGGAGGTAAATCGGGATCAGGAAAATATCTATAGTCCATAGCATCTTCTTTGCTTCTCATTGTTCTTGTTTCTCCTGTTATGGCATCAAACAATCTTGTTTCTTGATTAACATTTCCGCCATTTTCAATTATCTCAACTTGCCTTGCTGCCTCAAATTCAATGGCTCTAGAAATATTGCGCAATGAATTGAGATTCTTAATTTCACATCTTGTTCCCAATTCTTTATTGCCCACGACTCGAACGGAAACATTGGCGTCGCATCTTAAATTGCCCTTTTCCATATCTGCATCAGATGTTTCTAGTGCTCTCAAAATATTACGAATTTGTTTAACATATTCTGTAGCTTCTTGGGGGCTTGATAAATCTGGGTGAGAAACAATTTCCATCAATGCAACACCAGAGCGATTTAAATCTATTAATGATAATTTTGGGTCTTGGTCGTGGATGGATTTTCCTGCATCTTGTTCAAGATGAATTCTTTGAATTCTGATAGTTTTTTTGCCAGTTTCTTTGGACTCATGAATCGCTGCAAGATCTATTTCTATAAAGCCATTTTCAACAATTGGTTGTTGATATTGAGAGATTTGATATCCTTGAGGAAGATCTGGATAAAAGTAATTTTTGCGGTCAAACACTGAATATAGGTTAATAGTGGCGTTAATTCCAAGACCAGTTTTAATTGCTTGTTTGACGCATTCTTCATTAATGACTGGAAGCATTCCAGGCATGGCGGCATCAACAAGAGAGACTTGAGAATTTTGTGGCGCTCCAAAGCTAGTTGAAGATCTTGAAAAAAGTTTAGATTTTGAAGCGATTTGAGCATGAATTTCGCAGCCAATCACTACTTCATAATCTTTATTCTTGCTTTTTATGATATATGTCATTTATGTTTTAACTTTTACTTAAATAATTTTATACAAAATATTATTATTTTAGAGACTAAAAGAAAATTATAAATTTTTAAGCAGAATTATTGATTAGATAAATTCTTTGCTTCAATATTATTTTCTTCAGACTCGTTATCCCCTTCTCCAACCTCAACTGCGTCGACATCTTTGTTTCCGGTATGAGCAATTCTAGCAACAGAAACTACCTTCTCGTCCTTTGTTTTAATGAGGGTAACTCCCTGAGTATTGCGTCCAGAGATTCTGACCGAAGCAACATCGGTTCTTATTAGAGTCCCTTTGTCTGCAATAATCATAACATGATCATTTGGTTCTACTGCAAAACTTGCAACAACGTCACCATTTCTTTTTGAGGTAACTATGTTGGTAATTCCTGACCCGCCGCGATTTGTGATGCGATATTCATATGCAGAAGATCTTTTGCCGAAGCCATTTTCGGTAATTGTAAATATAAACTCTTCATTGGCGGCCATTTTTTCAATGACATCTTGAGAAAGTTCGCAGCCCTTAACCTTGATAATTTCTTTTGGCTGAGCAAGGAGATCATCGCTTGGATTTTCTTTTAGGTTTTTATTAAACATTATTGCTTCTCTTATGGAGAGTCTTTGCTCAACATCAATTTTCAAATATTTTTCTTTCACTTCCGAGTCTTGAGGTTCATGTTTTAAAATTGACATTGCCATAACCTGGTTTCCGCTTTCTAGTTTAATACCGCGAACACCAGTTGAATTCCTGCTTTGGAATAGGCGCAGATTGGCAACTGGGAAGCGAATACATTTTCCATTTTTGGTAGATAGCATTATATCATCTTGCTCGTTGCAAAGATTAACTCCTATTAACGCATCATTGCCCTCTAATTTCATTGCAATTTTACCAGAAGAACGAATATCGGCAAATTGATCCATTGAGTTTCTTCTAACATCTCCGCTTGCGGTTGCAAATACGATACTAAGGTCTTTCCACTTAGTTTCATCTTCAGGAAGAGCTAATATTGTTGAAATTTTTTCATCTTGATCAATTGGTAGAAGATTAACAAGAGCCCTACCCCTTGCCTGAGGTGTTCCTTGAGGCAGTTTATATGTTTTCATTTTATAACATTTTCCTTTGCTTGAAAAGAATAAAATTGGAGTATGAGTGTTGGCAACAAATATATCGGTTGCTATATCTTCTTCGCGCACATCCATAGCACTTCTTCCTCTGCCACCTCTTCTTTGGGCTCGATATGATGAAAGAGGTACTCGCTTTATATAGCCATTTAGAGTGGCAACAACAACCATATCCTCTTTTGGAATTAAATCTTCGATATCGATATCTGATTCATTTTCTTCGATTGTAGAGCGTCTCGCAACAGCAAATTCATCTTTAATTGCAATTAATTCATTTTTTACAACGTTGAGTAATTCGCTGCGATTGCCAAGAATCAAAAGATATCCAGAAATTTCTGCTGCTAAATTTTTTAACTCATCATTTATTTTATCCATTTCAAGACCAGTTAATCTAGCAAGTCTCATTTCTAAAATAGCTTTAGCTTGGGCTTCGGTAAAGTAGAATTTATTATTTTTTATTACATTTCCTTTATCTTGAACTAAACTCATTATGGTAGCAACTGTGTCTGATGGCCATGGTTTAGATAAAAGTTTTTCTTTGGCTTCAGAGGCGTCTTTTGATTTTTTAATTAACTCAACAACTTCATCAATATTGCCAACAGCAACTGCAAGTCCAATTAAAATGTGAGTTTTATCTCTAGCTTTTCCGAGTAGAAAATTGGTTCTTCGTGAAACAACTTTTTCTCTAAATGAAGAAAATATTCTAATTACATCAAGAAGATTCATTAATTCTGGTTTTCCGTGATTTAGTGCCAACATATTCACACTAAAATTTGATTGCAGATCCGTGAAGCTGTATAGTTGATTAATTATAACTTCTTCCATGGCATCTCTTCTAAGCTCTATTACAATTCTAATCCCGTCTCTTGATGATTCATCGCGCAGATCGGTGATGCCTTCAATTTTTTTGTCTTTTACTAATTCAGCAATTTTTTCTACAAGCTTAGCTTTGTTAACTTGATATGGAATTTCAGTAATGATAATCGCTTGTTTGCCGCCGCTTAATTTTTCTATTTTATATTTTCCGCGCATTACAACCGATCCCCTTCCTGTGTTGGCTGCAGAATTATATCCGCTTCTTCCTAAAATAACTCCGCCTGTTGGAAAATCTGGCCCCGGAATTATTTTTATAAGATCTTCAACTGAGATATTGTTATTATCTATGTAAGACAAAACTCCGTCGATAACTTCACCTAGGTTGTGTGGAGGGATATTTGTCGCCATACCAACCGCAATACCGCCAGAACCGTTTACCAAAAGGTTTGGGAATGCAGCGGGCATAACTTTTGGTTCTTTTTCAGAGCCGTCATAGTTTAGTACAAAATCAACAGTATCTTTATCAAGGTCATTAAGCATTGTGTGAGCTATCTTTTCAAGCCTTGATTCTGTATAACGCATTGCCGCAGCAGGATCATCATCAATTGACCCAAAGTTTCCTTGCCCGTCAATTAAAGTTACCCCCATTGAAAAATCTTGCGCCATTCTAACCAGTGATTCATATATTGCTGAATCTCCATGTGGGTGGTATTTACCCATGACTTCTCCAACAATTCTTGCGGATTTTTTAAATGGCTTATTGTAATCATAGCCACCCTCATACATCGCAAATAATATTCTGCGATGAACGGGTTTTAAACCGTCACATGCATCTGGAATCGCTCTTGCAACAATAACGCTCATTGCGTAATCAAGATATGATTTCTTCATTTCATGGGCAATAGAAACTGGAACCACGTCTTTTGATAAGATATTTTTAGGTTGAATATTTTTTTCTGACATTTTTTCTGACATTTAAAATAAAAGTTATTGTTTTTGTAAACCCATTATTTTAAAATATATTTTATTCAACTTCAAGTAAAATCGTAAATAAATCAATATTTCCTAGGATGAATAAATTTTTAAAGAAAAAACAAAAATTTAGTGCCTTTTCTTTAGTTGAACTTTCTATAGTATTGGTAGTTATTGGAATAGCAATTGCTGGCATTACTCAGTCTTCAACGCTAATTGGTAAATATCGCCTTTCAGCCGCCCAATCAATGACGCAAAGCTCTCCTGTAAATTCGATATCTAATCTTGTGTTGTGGCTAGAGCCAACTCTCGAATCAAGTTTTTTATCTCAAGAAGCTGAAGATGGTTCTGAAATTTCTACTTGGTTTGACCAAAATCAAGTTTCTATAAAAAATAATGCTACTGCGGTTGCTACTGCCAGACCAATTTATAAAAAAAATTGCATTAATAACCTTCCTTGTTTATATTTTGATGAAGGAGATTATATGACAAATACTTCTATGTATGACACTGCAATTTCCTTTACTATGTTTGTTGTTCTTGATTTTGATAGATATGCTCCGAATGCTCAGCAATACATCTATAGATCGAGGGTTGATGATGTTATTGCCGACGGACAAATTTTTATATTGGAAATATCTACTAATATGCAGGCAGGCTTCAATTATTCTGGGCAAGCAATAATTGTTCAATCTGCCGCTTCTTTTAGCGGAAACGTTAAGCGCCCCTACCTTATGACTTTTGGAGAAAAAACCGGCTCAAATTATTTTCTAAGAATAAATAATGTTGAACAATATAGCAGTTCTTCAAATATCTTGGCAAATGGCAGCAAATTGATGAAGGGTTACACAATTTCAGATTCAAATCCTTCATATGGATTATATAAGGCTAACGTAGCAGAAATTATTTTCTTCAACAAATATTTAAAGCAAGAAGAAAGAAATGAGGTAGAAAATTATCTTATAAAAAAATGGAAAATTATTACAAACTAATTTAATTTATTATGAAAATAGGAATTACTGGAATTACTGGAAAAATGGGGCAAACAATTGCTAGAATTGTGATGCAAGATCCAATAGCAGAGCTCTCAACTGGGCTTGTGCGCAAAGGAAATAATTTTGATGGCGTTGATATCGGAGAATTTCTTGCATTAGAAAAGTCAGGTCGCACAATTACCTCTGATATTGATATTTTTTTTAAAAATTGCGATGCGGTTATTGATTTTTCATCGCCATCGCTTAGTCTTATTTGTGCAAAAAAGGCTTCTGAATATTCAAAGATCCTTGTTTGTGGAACAACTGGATTTTCTGATGAAGATCGTCAAAAATTATCTGATTACTCTAAAAATTGCGTTATTATTTGGTCTGCAAATATGTCTGTTGGTGTAAATGTTTTAATGTCTATTGTTGAGAAAATTTCTTCTATTTTACGTGATGATTATGACATTGAGATAGTTGAGATGCATCATCGTGACAAGGTTGACTCTCCGTCAGGTACTGCTTTGTCTTTGGGAAATGCTGCTGCTAGAGGAAGAGGTATTGAAATTAAAGATAGCGCTAAAATGTCCAGAGTTGGAAATGATTGCAAAAGAAATAGAGGTGAAATCGGGTTTGCATCTTTGCGTGGAGGTGATGTTGTGGGTGATCATACTGTTATTTTTGCTGGCGATGGAGAAAGATTAGAATTGTCACATAAAGCTTCTAGTCGCTCTGTTTTTGCTAGTGGAGCGGTTAGAGCTGCGATTTGGGGTAGTGGGAAAAAGTCTGGTTTCTACCTAATGAAAGATGTTTTATCATAATTATTTTTATTTATGCATATAGAAATTCTTAAATCTAAGATACACAGAGCCACCGTTACTCAATCTGAATTAAATTATATCGGAAGCATAACCATAGATCATAAATTAATGCAAGCTGCTAATTTAATTGAGTTTGAAAAGGTTTCAGTCTTAAACGTAAATAACGGGGAACGATTTGAGACTTATGTAATAAAAGGAGATAGCGGGTCTGGGGTAATCTGTATAAATGGGCCCGCTGCTAGAAAGGCTCAGGTTGGTGATGTTGTTATAATTATTTCATATGCAGTAGTTGATTTTGAGAATGCAAAGTCTTTTGAACCTAAAATTATATTTCCCTCTTCTGAAAATTCTTTAGTTTAATTTGTTGTTGATATATTTTTTTTTCTAATTATGATAATTAGTATTGTTTCACGTGGAACTTATTTAAAAAATCAAAAATATGAAAGAAAATAATAATCTTAACCTTCAAGATAAAAAGCTTGGGCGAGGTCTCTCTGCACTTTTGGGAGACAATAAATCTAAAGGTAAGGGACCATCTTCTCAGCTATTTTATTCCGATAACATTTCAGGCTCAGTTATAATTGAGAGATCGGAGGTTGTAATTGAGTCTATATCACTAAACAAAATCACAGCAGGTGTTTATCAACCAAGAAGAATCTTTGATCAAGCTGAAATAGAAGATCTTGCGCAGTCTATAAAAGAAAATGGCTTAATTCAGCCAATTCTTTTGAGAAAAGCCGATGGGGAAGGTCATTATGAAATTATTGCTGGTGAAAGAAGATTTAGAGCTATAAAGTCTCTTGGACATTCAAAAATATCTGCAATTGTAAAAAAAATTAATAATCATGAGGCTTTAGAATTAGCGCTTATTGAAAATATTCAAAGGGCTGATTTATCACCTGTTGAGGAGGCGAGGGGCTATAAACAGCTCATTGATGATTTTTCCTATACTCAGGAACAGGTTTCTTTAAAAACTGGAAAAAGTAGAGCCCATATTGCAAATCTTTTGAGAATACTTAATTTGCCAAAAAACGTACAAGATTTGCTTGAGAAGGGGCTTATTACAACTGGTCATGCGAAGGCAATTGCTAATTCCTCTGATCCTGAAAATTTGGCTAGAAAAATTATTGATCTTTCCTTGACCGTCAGAGATTCAGAAAATCTCTTAAGAATCGAGAAGGTTTCTGCTAATGCAAAGAAATCCAAATTTAATTCTACTAAAAATAAACAATTAAATAATGCCGGCGAAATTGTTGATATGGAAAATAGACTTTCACAGCTTATAGATTGTGAAGCAAAAATCTATTATAACCAGATTAGAAATAGAGGAAAAATTACAATTAGCTTCTCGGACATTGAAAAGGTAATGAATATAATAGCTGTATTAGAAGGCTAATTAAAACTAAATTTGTTCCACATGAAACATTTATCAAGCAATTTTGAGCATAGGGCGAAAGTATATTCAGTTGTAAACCAAAAGGGGGGTGTTGGAAAGACAACAACAGTTGTTAATCTTGCCACAACTTTTGCCATGCTCAATAAGAAAACTCTCGTAATAGATTTTGATCCACAGGGAAATGCTAGTACTGGATTTGGTATATATCAATCTCAACGTCAAAAAACTATATATGAGGCAATGGTCTCAGAAATAGCAATAGAAGATGCGATAATTCCTCATCACATAAAAAATCTCCACATCATTACATCTACTGTAGATTTATCTGCAATAGAAGTAGAGCTTGCAATCATAGACAAAAGAGAATTTGTTTTAAGAAAATTAATAAAAAATATTGTAGACGATTTTGATATCATAATTATTGATTGCCCGCCATCTCTTGGATTGCTGACAGTAAATGCCCTTGTTGCCTCTGATTCAGTTCTTATTCCTATGCAGTGTGAATTTTTTTCCTTAGAAGGACTTAGTCATCTGCTAACAAGTCTTGATTTAATTAAGCAAAATCTAAATCACATGCTTAAAATTAGTGGTATTATACTAACTATGCATGATAAAAGAAATAAACTTACTGAACAAGTTGAGGCGGATGTAAGGAGTTTCTTAAAAGAAAAGGTTTTTGAAAACTCTGTTCCCAGAAATGTTAGATTGTCAGAAGCCCCATCTCATGGAAGTCCCGGAGTTATTTATGATCCAAAATCTTCGGGTTCAATTGCCTATAATAAGTTAGCGCGGGAAATAATAAACAGAGAATTCGCTAATAGTACTTCATCAAATAATATTAATAAAAAATAAATTGTTCCACATGAAACATTTAAATAGTAAAATTGGTTCTCAAAAAATATCAAGATGCTTAATTTCAGTATCTAATAAGGCGGGGATAGTAGATTTGGCAAGATTTTTAGAAAAACAAAATATAGAAATTATATCAACAGGTGGGACTCATAAACTTTTAAACGACAGCGGGATAAGGGTCCGCGATATTTCAGATTTTACGGGTTTTCCAGAAATGATGGATGGAAGACTAAAAACACTTCACCCAAAAGTACATGGAGGCTTACTAACAATTGTAGATAATCCAAAACATTTGGAGGATGCTTTAAAAAATTCTATAGATCAAATAGACTTGCTAATCGTAAATCTTTACCCATTTGTAGAAACCTTAGCGCGTACCAGTGATGACGAGGTTATTATCGAGAATATTGATATAGGTGGGCCAGCAATGATTAGATCAGCGGCAAAAAATTTTAAATATAAAACGGTGATAACAAGCACTGAGCAATATAAACAACTTATTGATGAGCTTGAAAGAAATAATGTGGCAACAGAACTAAAATACAGGGAGGATCTTGCAAGAGAGGCCTTTGCGAATATTGCTGAATATGATATTGCTATTGCAAACTACTTTATGTCTAAATCTGAAAATTCAGCGGAAAAGATTTTTATTTCAGCAAATCTTAAGCAAAGTTTAAGATATGGAGAAAATTCACATCAAAAAGCAAGTCTTTATAGTGTTGGCAATTCGGGAATCGTAAATTCTTATCAAGTTCAGGGAAAAGAGCTTAGCTACAATAATATAAATGACGCAGATAGTGCATATAATATAGTTTTAGATTTTCAAGACCCAGCATGCGCAATTATAAAGCATGCTAACCCATGCGGTGTCGCAGTTGAAAAAAATTTAATTCAAGCATTCAAAAATGCTCTAGAAAGTGACCCAAAGAGTGCATTTGGAGGCATAGTTGCGCTTAATGGTGAAATTGACGAGCATCTTGCTAGGGAATTATCGAAAATATTTTTTGAAGTTATAATAGCAAAATCAATCACAAAATCTGCAGAAATTATTTTAAAAGAAAAAAAGAATTTAAGAATATTAATTGCTGATTTCAAAAAAAACAATGATATACAGATAAAAACAATAAATGGCGGACTGCTTTTACAAGAAAAAGATAATATTGTAATCGAGGCTAGAGACCTAATGGCGGTAAGTACTAAAAAGCTGGCAGATGACGAGCTAAAAAATCTAGTTTTTGCGATAAATATTTGTAAACATGTAAAGTCAAATGCAATTGTGATAGTTAATAATTCATCTATAGTTGGAATTGGTGCTGGTCAAACAAGCAGAGTTGATGCCTGTCAAATTGCTTGCAAAAAAGCTGCGGAGTTTAATAAAGACGATAAACTGGTTGATATGGCAAAAAATGGTTATATGGCATCCGATGCATTTTTCCCGTTTGCAGATAATATCGAAATTGCCGCAAAATACCAAATTAAAGCAATAGTTGCACCAAAAGGTTCAATAAGGGATCAAGAGGTAATTGATGCCGCAAACAAGCATAAAATTGCTTTGTATTTTATTGAATCAAGGCATTTCAAGCACTAACCAAAAAAAACTCTTGCGCTGAACCTAAAAATCTGATATAATAACATTTAGTTAATTTTTTTAATAAATTTTATATTTTATGTCAAGAAGATCAGAGGGTACTAGCAAGCAAGACTTAGCAAGATCCATTATTGCAAACGCCAAAGCCGCAGGAATTAAACATTTTGTTTTAGATTTTGATGGAACTATTGTTGCAAACCACTTTTTCTATAATGAAGAATATGGGCGAAAATTCTACGATCAAGATCCTAATCATTCTGAATATCTAGCTTATAAAACAGGATTAAAACCAGAAATAACTCAAGCACAAGCCCAAGGGATTTTTGCCGATTTTGAATTGTTTCAAGCTATATTACAAGAAGCTATATATGAAGGTGTATTAGTCCATATCGCATCAAGACAGTCATATAAGGCAATAGAATCTGTTTTAGAAAGAGCAGGCATAAATAAAGAGCAAATAACTGGTGGGATACATGGCAATGCACATATTGATGGGCTGGAATCATCTTCTAACGCATCAGATCCAAAGGGAAATGGAGCAAACAAAATTGTATATATGAAATCTTTGGTTGCAGGAGGGATTACTGCAGCAGAAATATTTTATGCAGATGATGCAGAGGAATTTGGGAAAAAGGCAATAGACGCCGGTTTACAAGATGTTACCACTTTTGGTTGCATGGATCCAAAAGAAATGTTGCCACTGGATCAGTTTGTTGTTGAGCGTGCAATTAGAGAAGGACGAATAGTTGAAGATAAAATAGTTGGGGCGGGTTTGGATCAAAGTAAATGGGAAATGATTAACGCTAAGTTTGTTGAGAAAGTGAGATTGATGCAATCTGCAAGAGGAGGAGTAGGTGGGGAAGAAGCGCAAGGAGGCGCAGCTGAAGCCCCGCCAGTTCCTCAAAGATCTGGGAAGTTCTACGAAAGCGAAAGAGTCAGAGTCGCTTCAATGACTGCGGCTTCCTCATCTGCTGCTGAAGCGCCAAGACGACAACTTCCGGTCCCACCAGCAAGAAGAAGATCTGAAACTGCTGCGGCTTCTGCCGATGTTGGCGTTCAAGAGAGCGCGGAAGAGAAATCAAGAAGAGAGTATCTTGCAAGAAGAGCCGAAGTTTATGGATCTATTGATGACGAGGAAGAAGTATCAGCTGAAGCCCCGCCAGTTCCTCAAAGAGCTGGGGAGTTCTACGAAAGAGGCAGAGCCGCTTCGATTGCTGCGGCGGCTTCCTCATCTGCTGATAGAGTGCGGAGACGACAACTTCCAGTCCCACCAGCAAGAAGAAGATCTGAAACTGCTGCGGATTTTATGGCTGAAACTTCACTAGGAGATGATGGACAAGAAGACGCTCCACCTGCACTTGCGGGATATCTTGCAAGAAGAGGGATGATGCCTTCGCCTGTCGAGCAAGGAGGTGACGATGCTTCGCAGATGTCAAGAATAGGCGGGGTACAAGCTAGTTTAGAGGAATCAATAGATAGATATAGCCAAGAATATACGGCTCTTGAATCATTTAACCCAAGAATTTCTGGATTTGCAAATTTTCTTGATGGATTAATAGCGGCAGGAAGGCACAATGAAGCGATCATGCTTGTAGTGCTATATGGAGATCAATATTTAGCCCCAAAACAGGAAAGAGTTGAAGGCAGCCCAGGGAGAGATTTTAAAGATACTAAGCAATTTTTAAAATCTTCATCGGATTTTATAAAATCACCAGCTGGTGTTGCTGCGCTAGGGCAAATGTTAGAGGAAGGATTAGAATTCAAAGATGTTATGAAGGTATTTGCTTCTCTAAAACATGTTTCAAATGAGCTTAATAATAAACATCTAGAAGAAGAAAAAAGTCAAAGAAGAGGAACCTTGAGTAGGGCGGTAGGAAGGCTTCTTTCAGTATCAAAAAGACCCCCTGCGGCTGAGGCCTCTGCTTCTGGAGAACAAATAAATTTTGACTGTTGTGAAACAGAAATATTTACAGGATTTTTAAGTCAATTAATTGAAAGGGCAGAACCTGCCAATCTTTTGTCTCTTATTAAAACTCTCCAAACAGCAAGTGAAGTTTCAAAATCTAGACCGGGGGATAATTCACTTTTTGGCTTAAAAGATGCAATAGTCTTGCAAAAGGCTATAACTGAATATACAAAAAGAGCGGCCCCTTCTCTTCGCCCAGCCACTACTAATGTGGGAGATCCAAGTGCTGTAGGATCTCAAGCAGCAATTCATCGCTCTACACCTCGATAATCAAGGGTTTTATAGTACTCTATCGAGCTTGCTAATTTAAGATATTCATTTGGGCAATTAAACAACGCTTGATTGTTTTTGCTAAAAATTACAAAAAGCCTTGAGGTATATTAGTATAGAGTTCGCATTTCTTATAATTTATTTGGACATTTTTTGCAATATTGCGGACATTTTCTTGTGTTGAAGAAATCTGAGATATTGTTTTCTTTGGATGCTTCAAGGCAAATATTTGCTAGAGATTTTATAAAATAGCTATTAATATTTAAGGCCGGAATCCTGATATATTTTTTTATACCTAATTGTTGGGCTTTTTGCTTATACTCAATATCAAGCTCAACCAGAGTTTCAGAGTGTTCGGAAACAAAAGCTATAGGAATTACCGCAATATTTTTATCGTCAAGTGCAGCTCTAGTAACTTCGTAATCAAGACTTGGAGAGGTCCATTTAAGAGGACCAACTTTAGATTGATAGCAAATTCTAAAGTCAATCTCTTTTTCATCATAATTATTTTTTTCACAAAATCTCGACATAATTTTTTTAGTGGTATTTTCAATTTGATAGACATAGGGATCTCCTTGATCTATAAGCTTTTGAGGAAGTCCATGGGCAGAGAATAATATTCTTAAATTTGCAAAATTTTCTTTATAATTATTTAAACTATTTTTAATTAACTCACAATGCGATTCTATGAAATCGTCATTATCAAAATAGCAGCAAATTTTTTTTACAATTACATTTTTTTTATAAAGCGTAGATTTTAAAAAATATTTATAAAAATCATCAAATGAAGATGCGGTTGTAGCTGTTGAATATTGGGGATATAGCGGCAAGAGAATTATTTGATTTGGGGCAAATTCTTCAATAGATTTAATTGTTTCTTGTACAAATGGATGCCAGTAGCGCATGGCCACAAAAACCTTAAATTCTTTACAAAATGATAATTCTTTTTCTAGATCTCTAGCTTGAGAATTAGTAATTTCAACTATTGGAGACTTGTTAGAAATTTGCGAATATATTTTTTGTGCCTTTTTCTCTCTGAGACCAGAAATTAGCTTGGCAATAAAAAATCTAAAGGGCTGAGGAGCTGATATTATAGCCTTATCGTTAAAAAGATTAAAAAGAAAAGGCTTTACTGAAGAGATTTTATCAGGACCTCCTAGATTAAACAATATTACCGCAGTTTTATTTGACATATTATTTTTATAATTGTAGAAATATTATAAATATTATATTACGAAAAAAATAATGTCAAAGAAAGATAATTCTCAACAGAGCAAGGCTACAAAGGATAATCCTCTAGTTAGCTTTATGAAAAATAATGAAAAAAATAATAAACAAGAAAAGAATGTTGCTAAATCTACTGCGGAAAAAATAGAATTAAAAAAAGAAGAAAAAGAGGAAGAGGAAAAAGAAAAGCGCGATGAGGCAAAAAAAGAATCAAATTCGAAAAGAGGTGCGAAATTAAGCACTCAAGCTATAAGAAAGCTTATAATTGAATATATTACCAAATATGTTTTAATTATTGCAATTCTTGTGGGGGTTGCAATATTGGTTATAAAAGGCGCTCCTATTATTTTTGCATCTTTAAGCGGAATTTTTTCGAAGATATTATTTTCGGCAATAAGATAATTTAAGAAGATGGTACCTGCGGCCGGACTTGAACCGGCAAGGGCGTTAAAGCCCCACGGATTTTAAGTCCGTTATGTCTACCATTCCATCACGCAGGCAAATTCGTGAATTTTTCATAAAATGATTTGTCATTATAGCAATATTTTTTAATAATACAAGAAAAATCGAGAAATCCAATTTCAACACAAATCTGTTACTAGATTATTCCGCAATTCCTGACAAAACCTTGATTTTACTGGCTTCGTATCACACTTCGTTCCTTGGTACGTGAAAGATCCGCTTCTAAGGCTATACTCATCTCGAATTAGCGAGGCTTCGTCTTAGCGAAATCCCGAAACATTTTAATAACCAATTTGTGTTGAAAAAAATTTTATTTTTTAATAGATTCCTTTATGAATTTGATTTAAATAAAAGATAAATTTTGGATCCGTGCAAATTTTTCATTTTAAAATATCAAATTATGCAATTTAGCATATTTGTTATCTTTTTACTAAAATAACAAAAAGCCCTGAAATATATGAGTATTCGGCTCGAAATTTATATAATTTTTATATAAAAAATATTTTAAATATGCTAAATTTAAAATTATAAACGGTATAATAAAGCTTGTAAAAATTTTAATATATAGTATGATTTTTCAAGAATTCTATTTGTGATTATTTGTAAAAAAATTAAATTAAAATTAAAGAGTAGCTGGTCTTTTTTTAAGGCGTCAAATTATGATGAATATCTTATATAAACTCATATCTTATATCTTATATCTTTTGGCGGCCCTTGTTGTTGGTTTTATTGCTGTTGTGGCTTATTCAAATTCCACTGATGATTCTTGTGTTGGCGCTGATGAATTTAATACTCGTTCGATAAAAGTTGATTCCAATCCTCTTTCTGATGGTGTTTATGGTGTTTATGATGATATTGACGGTGGGCAAGTTGCTGAATGGCATTCAACAGGACTTCGAACATCAAAGGAAGATTTTATAATTTTGGTTTCTGGTTCTTGGGTTCCCTGGAAATCTAATTTAATGAATCAAGTTAAGCTTGATGAAATGAGTGTTTGCAATATTTGTTCTAAAAAAACGGCAACTGATAATTGTATTTGTCATAAGGGCTATACTCCTCAACCAGAGCTTGGTATAAATCAATATCCTGTTACCGGAGTTGACTGCTCGTCTGTTGGTGATATGAATGATCAGAATAAATGTACATGCACAACGTCAAACGGCAAAGCTACTGATTATGGCGTTTATCACTTTCCATTAAATTACTATAAAAAAGATTATACAAGAAGATATCCCGATGATCAAGGAGATGCATGCAAATACTATAGGGGAATGGGTTTGTATCTGGGTGTTTTTGGAAGAACATCTAACGAAACTCCGATTAGAGCTTATCACCTTTTTAGCGAAGAAGAAATGTGTCCTGTAAAAAGAAACTCATCTGGTCAGTGCGTTGATGAAGAGGGTAAAAACAGAACAAAATATGTCTTTAGAAGCGCCAATAAAAGGCCATTAGTTAAAGATGATTTCGACGGAAATTACAGGATTGACACCAATACTGCAAACGACCAATTTCATAGCTCTAACGAATATGTAAAGCTAATAATTTATGATAGATATTATTCTGATAATTTTGGTAAATATAGTGTTGAATTTCTAAAAGGAGTTATAGATGACGATGAAATTGGCTTGCTTGAGTTTTTGGTAAAAACAGTCGAAGACCAAATATTGGGAGAGCTAAATGATGACGGCGAAAGAGAGGGTGGAATCTTAAAATATTTATACAAATCTATTGTAAATGATAGTTATTTTATATTAATCGTTCAGGGCCTGCTAACAATGTATATAATGACATATGGCTTGATGTATTTGATGGGTCTTTCAGAAATTAATAAGAAAGAATTGATGTCAAGAGTCATTAAAATCGGGCTAATTATATTTTTTGTTAATCCTGGTGGATGGGAGATGTACAATAAAATAGTTGTTGGTTTTTTCCAAAGAGGTATGAATGATCTTATTGATATTGTTGTAACATTGGGGGATATGAATCTTGATGAGGAGACTAATCCGCTAATTTTAGCGCAAATGTCGAGTCCTGAAGCTGGGAATAGCTCATCACGTTTTTCCTACATAGATGTTATGTTAAGAATATTATTTTCTGATAATGTAACTAAAAAAATATTTGGCTTATTTTTCCAGAGTTTATACGGCTTTTTATATATTGCGGCTATTTATTTTTTAATAGGATATTTCTTATATACCGTTTTATTGGCGGCAATAACATATGCAATTACGTTAATGAAAATGATATTTGCAATGGCTTTGGGCCCTATTTTTATTGTTTTTTCGTTATTTAAGCAAACCGCAGATTATTTCAAGAATTGGCTTTCATTCATTGGTGCCAGGGCCTTAGAGATGTTAATAATGTTTTTGATACTTTTTACTTTCATAATGTTAATTGATCAAAAATTTAATCAGCTTTTATATTACGAAGTTTGTCCAAAAGACCTTAATTTTGGACTTTTCTCATTTAAAATTTTAATGGCAAATTTAAATAGAAGTTTTGTTGAATGGGTTGGGCAGATAATAACATTGGGATTATTTATTTATATATTGCAAATGATACTTGATAAAATTCCTGATATATCCGGAAGTCTTATTTCAATTGGGGGTAAGGCCGCAAAAGATTCTAGTGGAGCATATGGTGCCTCTAATTTTGCATTAGCAGGGGCATTAAGATCAAGATTGCTGCAAGCGGCATTTGATGCAAAAGATGCGGCGCAAACTGTAGCTGGTGTAGGTTATAGGGCTGGCAGACAAGCTATGAAAGCAAGCGGAGTTTCTGGTTTAATTAATAAGATTCCAATTAATGGTCCGCAAGGATTTTTAAGAGACAGAGAAATAGATAGAAGGATTGATAATTTTATTGCCGAGGGAAATAAAAAGGGTCTAAAAGGAAAAGATCTCGATAATTTTGTAAGAAAAAATATTTTTAACAATAAGGAAAAGGTAGATCCAAAAAATCCAGATACAGTTAAAGGACTGAATAGCTGGCGCGAAAGAAATAAAAATAAGGCTGCTTTATATGATATGACGGATAAAGCAATATTAGCGCGCCTTGATAAAAAATTAGTTGCCGATCCTCTCAAGCAATTTCTTAAAGACGCCGCGAAAGAAATTAGATCAGGTGATCCAAACAATATACCCCTTGGAAAAGATATGGAAAAAAGATTGCGTGAAGAAGCTAAAAAATGGGCGGATAAAAATTTGGTTGGAGGCTCAACATCTCTCGATGGCCATATAGATAAGTTTGGCAAGTTTATGGCAAAAAAAGGTGAATTTAGCGCAAAAGATGCTGCAAAATTATTTAGTGATGAAGGTTTAAGGGACAAATTCTTGATGCATCTTGAGAATAAGAGAATGATGAAAGAGGCTAAGACTGGCAAGGAAATGCAAGACTTTAATAGAGTCTCTGATACCGCGAAAGATTTTGTTGCTAGATTAGAAAATAAAAAATTAGGATTCCTAGATAGGTTAAGGGGTCAAGGTATGCAAAGTCACGGAGTTGGGGGTATTGCTGCATCTAACTTAGCTCGCTCTTTAACAAAAGATGCTATTCGCTCAAGGCTTACTGACGGAAGTTTTTCTAGGGAGAAATTTTCAGCCAAAAGCGAGCTTGAAAAAAAAGCTTCTGAGCTTGAATTTGGCTCTCAAAAAAGAGCTTTGCTTGGATATGAACATAAAGGCAAATTCAAAAGAGGCGAGCTTCACGACCAGTATGATGAGATTGATAAAAAAAGAGAATTTTACAAAAAAGAGCTTGATTATATGATTGCTCGTGATGTTCAAAGAGAAATGCAGGGTAAAAGTAGAGAAGAGCTTGAGCAAATGAGGCTTGCTGCTAAAGCTGAGGTTGAGGATCTCAAGCTGATGCAAAGACAAAAACTCAATGAATTAGCGGGTGATGCAAATTGGGCGGAAACTGCAAAGCAAAATGGTGGAATTGAAGCTTATAAAGATGGTTTAATAGATTTTGACGGCAGAACTCTATATGAAGCAATGTCACGCTATCATCATATGGGAGTTGTAAATATTGATAGTGTTGGAGGCTCTTCAGGGCTTCCACAATCATATATTGAGCAAGCAAAATCATATTATCAACAAGAAGACTCAAAGCTCGCTGGTCTTGCAGCCGCAGTTGATTCAGCTACAACAGAACAAGAAAAATCCGATGCAATGAGTGCTTATAAAGCCGCGGTTGATGAAGCTAAGCAAAGTCCTTTGCCAACGGCAATTAGTGTTGAATTCGGAGCATCAATTACCGATGCATTGGTTGCTAATTCCTCGAATATTGGCTTAACTGGATCCGCCAGTGACGCACTTCTTGGAGTGTCGTCAAAGCATTCTGATGATTTTGATAAAGCTATGGTAGCTAATTTTGAAATGTCTAAATTGCAATCTGAACAAAAAGTAAAAATGTCTAAACATGAGCTTAAATACAAAGAGTATGAGTTACAAAATCTCGAAAAAAATAATGGAGATGCTGCAAAAATCTCGGCTTTAAAATCAGAAATAGATGCTTTAAACCGTGATATAGTTTTTGAAGAAAGCCGTGCGAAAAATATTGAAAGCCAAATATCTTCCGTATCATCTGCTGCTAAGGGATACTAAATAAACTATTGAAAATTTTTTTTTAATAATTATATAAATCTATTAATTAATAAATTTTTAAAAAATTTATTTTAGATTTAAAATCAAAGAAATATTAGATGTCGAAAAGAGATTATTATGAAATTTTAGGAGTTTCGCGAAATGCTACAGACGATGAAATTAAGAAGTCTTACCGCAAATTAGCGATGCAATACCACCCTGATCGTAACCCAAATAACAAAGAGGCCGAGGAAAAATTTAAAGAAGCAACTGAAGCTTATGAGGTTTTAAAAGATTCTCAAAAGAGAACAAATTATGATAATTATGGACATCAGTCCCAGAATAGCTCTGGTTATAGTTCTGGAGGTTTTGATGGTTTTGATTTTAATGACATATTTAGTAATTTTAGTGACATTTTCGGAGATTTTGGATCGTCATCTTCTAGCAAAAAAAGATCCTCATCAATTCGTGGTTCCGATGTTCGCTATAACCTAGAAATAACTTTAAAGGAGGCTTTTGAAGGAGTAACAAAAAATATTTCTTTTAAGATTGCTACAATATGTGGTACTTGTGATGGTGTTGGTGGTGATAAAAATGAAAAACCTGTTACATGCCCAAACTGTAAGGGTTCTGGAAAGATAAGGGCCCAGCAGGGATTTTTTATTGTTGAGCGCCACTGCAATAATTGCAGAGGAACTGGTCAAGTTATCAAAAACCCTTGTAAGACATGCTCTGGCGAGGGTAGGATAAATAAAGAAAAGAAATTGGCTGTAAAAATTCCATCTGGAGTTGATGAAGGTAATAAAATAAGAATAGCGGGCGAGGGAGAGGCCGGAGCCAGAGGTGGACAGTCCGGAGATCTATATGTTTTTGTTGGAATTAAAAAGCATGAATTATTTAGTCGTGATGGAGATGACTTATTCTTGGAAATGCCACTAAAGTTTACCACTGCAGCACTTGGAGGCTCAATAGAGATACCTATTATTGATGGTTCGAAGGCGCAATTAAAAATTCCAGAGTCAACTCAAACAAGTCAACAATTTAGGCTTAAATCTAAAGGAATGTCAATTCTTAATGCGGGCACAAGAAGAGGAGATCTTTTGGTTAAGGTTATTGTTGAGACCCCGGTAAAATTATCAAATGAAGAAAAGTCTCTTTTAACCAAACTTGATGAACTGATGAAAAATAAGCAAAATAATCCTAAATCAGAAAGTTTCTTTAAAAAATTCTTTTAATTAACCCTTTTATCTTGCGCTTGGTTCAAAATTATGGTATAATCAACATTTACTAAAAATTAATAAATTTAGTATTTATGAAAAATTATAAAATAATAAAAAACCTAAACCATCTAGCTTCTTTAATTTTTAGTATTTTGTTTTTGGTGATTGAAAATATTTCGGCACAAGCAATAACTATTAATATTGATTCAGAACAAAATACTCAAAAAACTTTTGATGGTTATGTTAATAAAATTGTAGTATCAAGCGGGAGGCAATCTTTCTGTTAGTGATCAAAGTGCGATAGTAAATAATGACTATGGAAGTTCAAGTAAGCTAATCGAAGTTGATACATCTGATATTGCAAAGGGGATTTTTTCAAGTAATGCACCTGCAATAAACTTTTCATCGCTATATGGGCCTCTATCAGAAGTATGGGTAAAATCAGGAGCGATATCAAGTAGCGCATCCTCAAACAACCATTTATCAACTATATTTCATGATCCCAATCCCGATTATTCTGGAAATTTATTAACAGTTAGGGTTGGTTCTGATATTTCAAGCAACGCAGAAATTTCAAATATCGCAGATAGCTCTTTAAGGGGTGATGCTATTTTTTCGAATTATTTTCACAATGATATTGTAAACTATGGAAAAATAAAATCTAATGGCAATCAAAACTCATATGCATTATATTTAGCTGATTCCAATGACAAAGATACTAGAAAATATGTTCAAAATTATGGGGAAATTTCAGGAAATATATTTTTACAAGGTAATGAAATTTGGGTTTATAATGGCAATCAAGCGAAGATATATGGCTCTATAACAACCAGCACAAACGAAAATAACATAGCTTATATTGAAGGTAGCGGTGTTTTTGGTTCTAGTAGCAATCCGGTAAGTATAACAAGCCAAAATGGTGCACTTAGATTTGAAAGTCAGGGTTATACAAATTATGCTTCTGTAGATTTGGGTAGTAATGCGCAATCATATGTAAATGTTTCTATGGGTGAACTTGTTGGAAATATTAAAATGAATAATTCAAGTCAATATTTTGAAATATCTCAAGCAGGTCATCGAGGATCTATAAATGGCGGGGGTTCTGCTATATTTAAAGCAAGGGATCACTGGATTTTAGGTAATATTGGAGATATTACAAAATTAAATAAAATTGAAATTGAAAATGGTTCAATAACCAATAATATTAATGGAAATTTTTCAATCAACACTAACTCTATTATCCTTAAAAATGGAGGATCAATGAATCTTGGTTCTGCTTATTTTAAGGCTGATGAAATCAATGGTAGTGCAGCCAATATTGGTACAATAAATCTTTTAGCAAATAGTGAAGTTAATTTTGATTCAATAGGTCAAACCTATGCAATTAACAGCATGAATATTGCCGCATCTTCTAAAGCAATATTTAATAATAATGCTAAAATTACTAGTTTAAATATTACTGGAAGCGCTGATCTTAAAAATACTATATCCATGCTTGGTTCTTCTATCAATGGTAGTGCAGCCAATATCGGTACAATAAATCTTTTAGCAAATAGTGAAGTTAATTTTGATTCAATAGGTCAAACCTATGCAATTAACAGCATGAATATTGCCGCATCTTCTAAAGCAATATTTAATAATAATGCTAAAATTAATAATTTAGTAGTCGAGGGAGAGATAGAATTTAAATCACCGCTTCATTTTGAAGGAAATATTGCAATTAATGATAATGCCATTTTTGATTTTGGTAAATATTCACAAGGCATGAGTGGAAATCTAGATTTTGCAGATAATAATGTCATAAAAATTTCTTCAGGCAAAGATAATTCCATAGCAAAGCTTGTGGTTGCGGGAATTTTAATTATGAAAGAAGATACTATATTAAAAATAAATTTAAATAATTTTACATTAGCAGATGGATCATATACAATTCTATCAGGATCGGAAGGATCTGAAATTAAATTAATTGCGGATAATAAAATTAATGTCAATAATAGCGGCAGCAACAAAGTTGGTAATAATATATTTTCAACTGCAATTGTAGATAATAGTTTGATACTTAATGTTTCTTCAATTCAGGTTCCAGAAGATCCAAATAGCACACCAGAAAATCCAAATAGCACACCAGAAAATCCAAATAGCACACCAGAAAATATAAAATTTACTGAAAACAATAACCAAGAAGCCTTATATGAAGCATTAAGTCAGTCACAAAATTCAGGAGAAGAGATTAATCTTCTCAAAAATTATTTAGATTCAAATTCCTTTAGTGACGCACAAAAAACTCTCGCTTTAAAATCTACAATGCCGCAAAATGACAATTCGGTAAATTTACAAAATTTTGATAATCTTAATAATTCATCTTCTGCTATTTTTGGAAGAATAAGCGATAATTTAAATTATGATGATAGCAAAAAATTATATAATAATTTTATCACTTTAAACAAAAAACAAACACCCGCTTCTGCAAATAAAAATTTTGTAACTATAAATCAAAAACAATCATGGATAACATATTATAAATTTGATGCCAATCAAAATTCTACACAAAATCAAGATGGTTTTACTAATAATGGATATGGGTTTATATTTGGTTTTGACACAAAATTAAATAAAAGCACTTTAGGCATTGCGCTTGGATATTCTTCTGCAAAAGTAAAATCCAAAGATACAACTAAATCAGTCAATCTCGAATCTTATCAAATATCATTATATTCGGGATATGAAAGAAATAATTATTTTCTCAATAGCGCAATTGGTTTTTATTTTAATGACTATAATTCATCAAGAATAATACCAATTCTTAACCTAGAAGCCAGAGGTCAATATAGCGGACAAACATATTTTGCGAAATCAGAATTTGGAAAAAAATTTATTTCTAATGATCAATATTTTTTATCACCATCAATTGCCTTAAGTTATGCACAAAATAGATTCTCGAAATATACGGAAAGCGGGGCGCAATCGCTTAATCTTGAGATTTCAAATAAACCAACAGAATTGGCCGAGGGTAAATTAGCTTTTAATTTAGGAAAAAAATTCTCAAGTAAAAAAATCAATATACAGCCGTCTCTGTTTGCGTCATATGGCTATAATTTTATTAAAAATGGTCAAGAATCAACTATAAATTTTCAGAATCAGAATTATAAATTTAAAATTATTTCTCAAGATATTGCTCGAGAAAATATACAAATAGGTTCAAACCTTGATATAGTTGCAGATGGTGCTTTTTCTCTAAATCTTAACTATAACGAAAATATTAGAAAAGATTACAAGTCAAAACAAGCCTCTATTGAATTTAAATATTCATTCTAAATATTAAAATAATGTAAAAACTAATTATTTTGCTATAATATGTATTAAAATGATACAGATAAAAAAATAAATATTATTCAAAAATTATTTCTTTATTTTAAAAAAAATAAAACTCAAAGCCTCAAGACCCTTTTGATTATTGACTTTAGCGATTAAAAATCACTTTTTTATAAAAATAAAATTATATTATAAAAACTTAGAAATTATTGGAAAAGAAAGTAAATATTTGCACTAACCAAAAAAACTATTGTGCTAAACATAAAAATTTGATATAATAGGATTTAGTTAAATTTTTAATTAAATTCATATTTTATGTCAAGAGAATCTACTAGAGAAGGAGCCTCATCCGATGTGGTAAAAAAAGCAGCATTAACAGAGAGAGAAATGAAAGAAATTGCAAGATTGTGGCTTAATACGAAATTAAGTGAAGCCAGAGATATTGATCCAAATGCCCTTTTGGTTTTACCTTTTGATAGTGACGGAACATTATTTCCTCATACTTGGTCAGAAAACGCTGAATTTCTTAAATATAATGCCCAATTCTCAAATTTTGCATTCTTCGATGCGTTGCAAAAAGTAATTATCGAGGATAAACTTTCTAGTAATGTTGAAATTGTAATCGTAAGTAACCAATGGTCAAGTGTTGAAGCTGCACAATCGGTTGGCATGAGCACAAAAATAGGTTTAAATGATGTATACAAAGAACAATTTCCAGATTTACCTCTAATTGGACGAGAAAAAACACACGGCAACGTTAGAACAGGAGCCACAAAAGGTTTTGCATTAGCCGAATATTTGGGTGTTAAGGCAAGTCGCGCTGTAATTTGCTACGTTGATGACGATAGAAACAAATCATATGAAGACAAGTTTCCTGGAAGGGTTGTAAGCTCAATGTATGGAACAAGAACGCAAAGAAAGGGTAAGACTCTAACAGAAGAAGAGCGCGCTGGAAGTTGTATGACAACCTGGCAAGCAGTAGCTGAGGATAGAACTGATAGTGAGAAAGCTCTAAAAGCCGCACAAAGTGGTGGTTCGTATGGTTTTTGCCCAGAGTCAGTGGTTTTGAACTTGATTCAAACTGGCCATAGTCATGAGATACCGCAAGCTACAATTGCATCTTTTGGTTGCAAAGATTTAGGTGATCTTTCGAAAAGGGTTTCGGCTGGGATGGGGGTAAGTGAGCCATTAGAAATAAAGCAAGCAAGAGATGCTGTTGATGCTACTATGACAGCAATAGAGGGTTTTAATAAAACAAGAGAAGTTCTCAATGGATTGGGATTGAAAATAAATAGTCTTGGAAGTCAAAAAAAAGTAGCTGATGAAAATCTTGAGAGGGTTAATAAGGGGGTTGGAGGGTTTTTTAGAAGACTAGTAGAAGGGGTTGGTATTAAAACCGATATTTCTAAATTTAAGAATCAAGCTCAAATTCTTGATAGCGAAATAAAAGATCAAACAGTTTCTATGACAGAAATAGAAAGACAAATGAAGAAACAAAAAATAGATGTAGAAAAAGGCGTCAAAGAAATGATTGACGTGGCGCAAATACTAAGTCCAAATGATATATTAGGGTTTGTTAAAGGTAAAATAGGGGAAGACTTATTAGTTTCGTTATCAGAGGAGGTGCAAGCCCTTTTTCCTCAAGAGCAATCTCTTGTTTCTGATAATTCGCATTATCAAAATTTGCCTGCAATAAAAGCAGCGCAAGAAGCAGCAGCAGCTAGAGCCGCAGAAGCAGAAGCAGCAGCTAGAGCCGCAGAACAAGATATTTTCGGAATTGTTCCCACTATAGCTGAGAGAGAAGCAGCAGCTAGAGCCGCAGAAGCAGCGCAGATACAGGCGGCACAAAGTTTTGTAACTGCGGGAAGACAAGATACTGTGTCAGCAGGAATGCCAGAAGGGATTTACGAAAATGTTCCCTCTAAAGCCGCGCAGGAAGCTTCAGAGCGCGCCTTACAATCCCTCATTGAAGGCACAAAGAGCAAGCCTGTGGTTCTACAGCCGCTCTACATGAATCTTCCTGGAGCGGTTCAAAATCAAGATGAAAGTGTTGTAGATGAAGGATACCAAAGCACAGAAAGTCTAGCTGAGAAATCTTTGAATGAACAATTAATGGGCATGGAAAGATTTAAACTAAGTGGAGGTCAATCAAAGAGTGATTATTATTGTACAACTGTAAAACAAATAGATGGATCTTTTAAGCAAATGTTCACATTTGATTTGGAGGGTAACAAAAAATTGGATGTAGTTTTTTTATGTAAAGAGGGGATAGAGCCAGAATTTCTTGGGGTAAGACAAAGAGAATCAGGGCAAAGTAGATTGTCACCTACACTTACATCTGAGATAATTACTGCCGATTTACCAGGATGTGCTAGATTATTGGAAGGCGCTTTAGATTTCGCTAAAACTCCAGGTACGGCTCCTAAAGATCCTGTTGCTTCCGCTGCTGCTAGGGTGGTGGGGAGTCAATCTGCTTCATTATCTTAAATGAGGGGTAAAGTTAGGATCTAAGTCTTTAACAAAAAACCTTCTTCTTTTGCGGTTGGTAAATAAAATTATATAGTAGAAATTTTGAAAAATAATTATATTGATTATCTTTAAAATATAAAATAATTAAATTACTATAATTTTATCTAGATAATATAAGAATTTTTCATAAAGATATGTCAAGGAAACATCCAGATTTTGCAAGGTCTGAATCAATGTCTGCTGTTGATAGAAAAACTTTCTCAACAAATTTTGATGGCCAAATTTTTAATGATAATCCACAGTTATTCTCATCTTTTTTGCGTGAATTTGGTGTTGCTATTAAAAGAGATGCGAGGTCTGTTGATATGATTTGTGAGCCATATCAAGAAGTTGTTGATGTTGATTTTTTTTCAATTTATGACTTTATAAAACAAGAAATAATGCCAGAAAAAATTAGCCAGTTAAAATCTTTTATTGATAGAAAATCTGAAAAATATGAAAGCAAAGAAGCCTTTGAAAAAAACTTTGCCCTGAATTTTATTTTTTATGTTGGCAAAGATCAATTTTGTCGTGTTTGTGATCATGTTTCGACTGAGAATTTAGAAAGAAAAATTGATAAAACCCTTGATTTAAGAGAAGAGATGATAGCTTCATGTCGAAGATTTTTAGGTATAGATCTTGCTAGTAAAAAATCTGGAATGGATGAGGAGTTTTTGCCTGACGATGTTGCACAAGTAAAGAACAAAGCAATAGCAATAGCGGTAGAAAGTTTTTTTAAGAGGGAAGCTGTTTCTGTGGTTACTGACGCGAAAGCGACTTCGCTTGAGAAAATTAGGCCAAATACCAGATAAATAAATTACTTAGTTTAGAAAAAATCTAAGGCATATAAATGTTGATTTTTAGTTTTTGTGCACTATAATTTTTTGTCTAAATATTCTTTTAAGTATAGTTAATATATAGTTATAATTAGACATTTTTTTGCTATTAACAATATTATTAATGTGAATTAAAAGAAATAATCCAGAAGTTTGGTTTTAATTTATGTCAGAAAATAATCTTCTTTTAAGTCAGCAGTTTTTTAGCTCTAACATTATATTCATTGAAGAGCTCTATCAAAAATTTCTTCAAAATCCTTCGCAGATTGACAAATCTTGGGTAGATTTTTTTACAAGCAATAAGGAAGAGGTTGAATCAATTCTTGCTGATTATAGGGGTCCGAAATGGGCCAATCGCAATCTTCAAATTATTGGGTCGCAAGATTATGACATTTCATCTTTTTCAAGTAAAGAGCAGGCCAAAGCTAAAGATAAAAATTTAAAAACAGCTCTAGATCTTCCTAAAAAATTCGATAATAAAAAAGAATTACAACTTAAAATACATAATTTAGTAAATTCCTATAGAAGATTTGGGCATTTAGCGGCAAGTCTTGATCCGCTTGGACTTAAACCCCAAGAAAATGTTTCACAAATTCAATTAGAGCAAAATTTTATTGAAGAATCTGATTTATCATGCGAGATAGATATTGGCGGTAATCTTGGATTTGGAAATGCAAAAATTTCTGATATTGTTTTGCGCCTTCAGCAACTTTATTGTGGTCAAATAGGTTCAGATTTTGAATATATTGAAAATCAAGAGCAAAAGCAATGGCTTACTCGAGAAATTGAGACACTGATTCTAAAAAATTTAGATAAGGATGAGAAAATTAAAATATTAAAAGAAGTTATTAGAACAGAAGGCTTTGAGCAGTTTCTTCACAAAAGATTCCCAGGGGCTAAGCGCTTCTCGGTTGAGGGTGGAGACGCTTCTATTGCTTCTGTTGAAAAAATAATTGATGTTGCCGCTCGAGATAAGGTAAAGAAAATTGTTATTGGAATGGCTCATAGAGGGCGTCTTAATACTCTTACTGGGGTTATGAAAAAGCCTTATCATCAAATGTTTGCCGAATTTCAAGGAACGCCGGGAATGCCTGAAGGCATTACAAAATCAGGTGATGTAAAATATCATATGGGATACGCATCTTCAAGAGAGATTGCAGGAAATAAGATTGATTTGTCATTGGCTTTTAATCCATCTCATCTTGAAGCTGTGAATCCAGTTGTCGCTGGAAGAGTGCGCGCAAAGCAAGATCTATTTAAAGATTCTTCGCGTAAGCAGGCAATGGCTATACTTATTCATGGGGATGCCGCTTTTGCTGGTCAGGGTTGCGTTGCTGAAACTTTGATGATGAGTGGCGTTTCAGGATATGATACTGGTGGAGTAATCCATATAATAATTAACAACCAAATTGGTTTTACAGCAAATCCAAACGATTCAAGAAGTACAAGATACGCATCTGATCTTGCTAAGGCTATAGATGCTCCTATTTTCCACGTTAATGGCGATGATGTTGAGGCGGTTGTTAAAATATCTGATATCGCCACTAGATTCCGCCAGCAATTTAAAAAGGATGTTGTTTTGGACATTATTTGCTATAGAAGATATGGGCATAATGAAGGTGATGAGCCTCTTTATACACAGCCATTAATGTATCAAAAAATTAAAAATCATCCAACTTTAGAAAAAATTTATTCATCAAAATTAATAGAAGAAAAAATAATTTCTATTGATGAATATCAAAAAATGCGCTTTGAATTTGATAGCCATTTAGCAAAAGAATTCGATATTGCTTCTAAGTATAGGCCTAGTGAAGCGGATTGGCTCAAGGGTGATTGGAAAAATATTAAGAATAACGACAATTCTAAAGTTAATACTCAAGTAAATAATAAAACATTAAAAGAGCTTGTAGGCAAGATTGTTAAGGTGCCCACAGATTTTAATGCAAATCCAAAAATATTAAAACAGCTTGAAGCAAGGAAAGAAGCGGTTGAATCTGGGGTTAACATTGATTGGGGATGCGCTGAAAGCTTGGCATTTGCTTCATTACTTAATGAAGGTTATCAAGTAAGAATAACTGGCCAAGACGCAGGTAGGGGAACTTTCTCGCACCGACACTCGATTCTTCACGATGGTAAAAATGGTTCAAGATATAATATTTTTAGTCCATTTTTTGATAAAGCAAAATATGAGGTTCATGATTCGGTTCTTTCTGAATATGCTGTTTTGGGATTTGAATATGGCTATTCTTTGTCAATGCCTTATGGATTAACAATTTGGGAGGCGCAATTTGGTGATTTTGCAAATGGAGCGCAGATTATTTTTGATCAGTTTATTGCTTCTTCAGAAGTAAAATGGCTTCGAAAATCAGGTCTGGTAATGCTTTTACCTCATGGTTTTGAAGGTCAGGGACCAGAACATTCATCTGCAAGACTTGAGCGCTATCTTCAGGCTTGTGCAGATAATAATATGATTGTATGCAATATTACAACTCCGGCAAATTTCTTTCATGCGCTTCGAAGACAAATTCATGGAAAAGATCGCAAACCTTTGGTGATAATGTCGCCAAAATCTCTTTTGCGTCATAAATTAGCTGTTTCAGAAATTTCACAACTAAGTGAATCACCATTTAAAGAGATCATCGTTGATGAATCAAAGCTTGTTGCCAATGATAAAATTCGTAAAGTTATTTTATGTTCTGGAAAGGTTTATTATGATTTATTTGAAGCTCGTCAATCAATGAAAATCAATGATGTGGCAATAATTAGAGTTGAACAAATATATCCTTATGCTGATCTTGAAATTCAAGAAGAATTAAGAAAATATAAAAATGCTGAGATTATTTTCTGTCAAGAAGAGCCGAGAAATATGGGCTCATGGAATTTCATTGCTGAGTTAATTGAAAAATCGGCGACTAATATTAAACATAAAAATCCTCGACCAAAATATGTCGGGCGCATTGCTTGCGCTTCTCCTGCCACTGGCTATGGAAGCTATCATGCGCGCGAACAAAAAGCTTTGATCGAAGAAGCTCTTTCATAACAACAATTTGATAAATTATGACCATTGAAATAAAAGTTCCTGCACTTGGAGAATCGGTATCAGAAGCGGTAATAGCTAAATTATACAAAAAGGTGGGCGATGCAATTAAGGCTGATGAATTAGTTGTTGAGCTTGAAACTGATAAGGTTACGCTTGAGGTTAATGCTCCTGCTAATGGCGCTATTAGTGATCTTAAGGTAAAGGAAGGAGATGTTGTTAAGGTTGGTGATGTAATTGCTATATTGGCGGAAGGGGCTGCTGGTGCCGCTACTTCCCCTCAAATTAATGAAAATAAGTCTACTAAAGCACTTGATGTAGTAGCTAATTTCTTGTCTCCGGCCCCTAAAAAAATTGCTACAGAAAATAATGTTGATACATCAAAAATACAAGGAAGCGGAAAAGATGGCAGAATAACTAAGGGTGATGTTATCGCAAATATTGCTTCTGCAAATAATTCTGTGACTTCACAAGCAAGTGTTTCTGATAATAAACAAATTGAAAGAGTCAGAATGTCTAAGCTAAGACAAAAAGTTGCTGAGAGACTTAAAGAGTCACAAAATACTGCTGCAATTCTTACAACTTTTAACGAAGTTGATATGACTAATATAATGGCAATTAGAAGTGAGTATAAAGATATTTTTGAGAAAAAGCATGGAACAAAGCTTGGATTTATGTCTTTCTTTGTTAAGGCTTGTATTGCTGCATTAAAAGAAATTCCTGCTGTTAATGCCGAAATAGAGGGAACTGATATAATCTACAAAAATTTTTATGATATTGGTGTTGCTGTCGGGTCGCCTCAGGGTTTGGTTGTTCCCGTTCTTAGAGCGGCGGATAAATTAAATATTGCTCAAATTGAAAAAGGAGTTAGCGAACTTGGTACCAAAGCAAGAGATGGTAAGCTTGCAATATCCGATCTTCAGGGCGCAACATTTACAATATCAAATGGAGGAGTTTATGGCTCGTTAATGTCAACTCCAATAATCAATCCCCCTCAATCTGGAATTCTTGGTATGCATAAAATTCAAGAAAGACCAATGGTTATAAATGGAGAAATAAAAGTAAGACCAATGATGTATCTTGCTCTATCTTACGACCATAGAATTATAGATGGAAAAGAAGCGGTAACATTCCTTGTGCGCGTTAAAGAGCTTATTGAGGACCCAAGAAGATTAGTTCTTGACATTTAAAATATTTACAATTAGCTTGTAAAATAATAATCTTTCTTCATTGCCATAGCTGTTGTTTATTTTTAAAATTTTTTTTAAGAATTTATGTTTGACAGAGATTCTCTAAATAGATGTTTTTTAATCCTATCACAGTTAAATGATGCAAATTATGATGATTCTATAGAAGAGATAAAGAGAATTTTTGATGAAAGAGAAATTGATTATAAAGATAAATCAGTAATTGCAATATTGATAATAAGTATTTCAACATGTGTTACTGATGAAGAAAATACTAATCCTGAAATTGCCATAAGGCAAAGACAAGAAGCCTTTAATTCATTTATAAAAAATAATATAAAATCGCCAAATTTAAGATTTGAAGACCTAAAAAGAATGTTTAGTAATTTTATGGTTTGGCCAAAAGAAACGCTTGAAATTGTTGCAAATGAAGCTGAATTTAATCAAGATCAATTAAGCGATCTTTTGTATTTTATGGTGAATCAAGAAGCTTATCATGAAAGTCATAAGCATGTTTGTGAGATAGCTGATATTCTTGTAAGAAGGGGTGCAAATTTTTCACTCAAAGGGTTGCCAGAGCATGATCAGATTTTTAAAACTCTGAAAGGAGATAGAGCTACCGCTGCTGGACTTGGGAAAGGTTTATTTCTCTCATTTTTGCATCATCAAAATAATGTAGATTTTTTTATAGAATTCGTTGAAAAATTTCACGAGCAAGAATTAGCTAAGAAGAGTGAAGCTTTGTCAGCCGGGCAATCTCGAAGAAGTAGTTCGTCTTCAATGAGTCAATCCTATACTTCATCAAGAGCTGCCGTGATAAGATTTTGTGAAGATTTTATAAAAGAGTCTGGGGCAATGCTCAATCAAGTAACAACTCAGTTAGTGAGCAGGTCTTCAGTTGCTTATAATGCAACTATTCCACATTTTCTTTTATCTTTAATTAATAATAAAGATGAGGTTGTTGATGGTGGGCTTGTAAGCAGACTGTGGTCCAATATGCAATCCCAAAGGTTTTTTGAACGCAATATTGATCCTAGAATTTTTACAAAAAGTAACTTTCTTCATGAGATAATAAAATCTCAAAATAGAATTTTGCTGGAAGCCGCTTTAGCAAAAATAAAACGACTAGATCCAGATGATATTCGAGCCGTGATGTCTAGTAAAAGAAAAGATAGAACACCATTTATTTATGCATGTGAATTGGGTTGGGATACAGCTATTGAAGCTTTGGAAGAATATCTTGATCCTATTGATACTCAGACTATAAACAGAGGATTGCTTACATGTATCAGAAATGGCTATGTTGCCTCTGCGGAAATTTTAATGAGAAAAATGCAAGAAAAAGGTCTTTCAATTGATGGTGATGATTTTAATGCAACTATAATAAAAGCTATAGAGTGTAATCAAGAAACAATTTTAAGAAGACTTATAGAAAAAGGTGCTGATGTCAATAGGGATCATTTGATTCTTCAAGAGGATGATCCGAGGCCTAAAAGAATTTGTCCGTTGCAATATGCAATAGAAATGGATAATAAAGAGATGGTAATAGTTTTACTTGAAGCTGGTGCAAGATTTCATGATGAGAACTTAGATTTATTGCGGTTTTATAAAGATTTTAAAGAAAGAAATCCTGATATGGTTCAAGATCTCGATAAAATAGAATCTCGCAATCTTTATGGAAAAGAAGTTAGGGGTGGATCTGCTTCAATTGCAAGAGAAATGGAAGAGCTTAAGACGCAAACAAATGATATTGTTAACAAAAATAGGCCTTTGTTTGAAGCGAAAAAAATCATGGATTTACTTTTGTTGATGTCGCGACTAAATACCGATCTTCAATCAAAAGAATTAGAAAAAGTTGTTGATATAGTTGATAAATCAAGAATTATATCCGCAATACCCGCAATTGCAAAGCTTCTTAATTACAACCAAACAGAATGTTCAAGAGTTATTGGTATATTAGATGGCGAAGGTATAGATAGAGCAATAGAATATGCGCAATCATATAATCTAAGTCTTTATTCTTCTGAAGCTCCCTCTTCACAAACATCTTCTTCGCAAGCAATGGCATCAAGAGTAGCTATCCCCAAAGGCAAAGAAAGAAAATAACTATGACCAGAGAATCAAAGATTTCTCAAATAATAAAAAATTATTACAAAATTAGAAAATTTATAGATAAATTTGACATTGATTCTGAAGAAATAGATATTGTAAAAATAGATAAAGAAAAAAACTATCTTATAAGTTTATCTAAAGGAAGATTATTTATTGCTGTTGATGACTCTAATCCTTGTATATTGAGGATATTTGATCAAGATCGTGATGAGCTTGAAATTGAAGATTTTGATGAAGGAGAGCTTGAGTCAATTAAAAAGTCTTTATTATCTAATTATAAAATAATATTTCAAAATTTACTTAGAGCAAAAGATGCTTTGGCCTTAAGGAATTTGAGTGAATTCTTATCATCGTTGCCTTTAGAAATTGCTGGCGAATGCGTTAATTTTAAATATGATAAAATTGGTCACCCTTTATTTTGGGCGACTATTAATAGGGACCCAAATCTGATTTTATTGCTTCTAGATCATAATGTTAATTGTAATAACTTAGATGAAAATGGTGATAGTGTTTTGCACCATTTTTTTAGATTGCCAGCTATTGATTTTAAGACATTAAAAAGAGTGATTGAAAAAACAACCGATGATATTTTCTCTGCCACTAACAATTCTCAGGGAAACACAATATTTCATGAGTTATTTATGAATGATGAATTGACTTCAGATGACAAAATTAAAGTCATATTATTTCTTGTTGAGGCCGGTGCAGATGTTGATGTTAAAGATAGAGATGGTTATAATGCAAGACAATATATTAATTTAGAAGTGGATTCGTCACTTGATGAATTTCTTGAGAATATGCAATTACAGCATAAACGCGTGACTGAGTTGCGCAAGGATCTAAAGGAAGCAAGATCTTATCCCTCTTTAGCCCCTGAATTTAAAGGGAAGTCGCCTTTGTCTAAAATTGATCAACATATCAAAGAATAGCTAGCTGCTAATCTTGTTTGATCTTATTGCTTTTGTTAAAAGCCATATTCCAAATATTAAAATTGGCGCAGAAAGAATTTGCCCAAGAGTAATATTTAGTGATAATATTTCAAACTCTCCGATATGAAGATCTGGTTCACGAAAATTTTCTACTATTAATCTTGCCAAAGCATATAGAACCATAAAAATACCGCTTATAAAGCCCCTTACATTTTTAATTTTAGTAGTTTTATCTAATGTAAATAAAATTATGAATATCAAAAGACCTTCTAAAAATGCTTCATATAATTGGCTTGGATGACGAGGAATTTGTAGGGGATCGGTAGGAAATACAAATCCATAATTTTCATTGGTTGGACGGCCATATAGCTCTAAGTTAATAAAATTTGCTAATCTCCCAAGAAATATACCAATTGGTGCAATTATTGCTATATTATCTCCAATTTTATATATATCGACATTATATTTTTTACAAAAAAGATATAGGCCGATTAAAGATCCAATTAGTCCGCCATGAAAAGACATGCCGCCTTGCCAAACCGCAAGAATTTCTAGAGGGTGGTTAATGAAATATTGGAAATTGTAAAATAAAACATAACCAATTCTTCCGCCCAATATTATTGAAAGCACCGCCCATACCAACCAGTCTTCTTGGGCTTCTTTAGACATAAAGTTATATTTTTTATTTTCATTGTTAATAAAAAACATAGCTAGCAATATACCTATAATATAGGCTAGTGAGTAATATCTAATTGATATAAATCCAATTTCAAATATACTTGGATTGAAATGAGGTAAGTAAATTATTGACATTGCGCTATTTTTAATTATACTGCTAATTTAAAAACTAGCTAAAATTACTATATCACTATAATTATAAATTAAAATATGAAAAAAGCAGTAATTCTGCTTTCCGGTGGTCTTGATTCAACTACGGTTCTGGCAATTGCAAAAAAAGAGGGATATGATTGCTTCGCGCTAAGTTTTGATTATGGGCAAAGGCATAAAAGCGAGTTACAAAATGCTAAAGAAATCGCTAATTCTTATAATGTTAAAGAGCACAAAATCGCTAAAATTGATTTAACAATTTTTGCCGGATCTTCGCTAACAAGTCAACTTGATGTTAAGAAAAACTCTTTAAAAGAAAATAAAGAGATACCAAATACCTATGTTGCCGCAAGAAATACAATATTTCTTTCATATGCCCTTGCTTATGCAGAGACTATCAGGGCTGAAGATATTTTTATCGGAGTAAATGCTGTTGATTATAGCAATTACCCAGACTGTAGACCGGAATTTATTGCTGCTTATGAAAATATGGCTAATTTAGCAACTGCAATTTCAATAAATGGTGAAGTTAGGTTTAAAATTAATTCGCCATTAATCAATTTAAGCAAAAAAGAGATTATCCAATTCGGCATTAGCCTAGGTGTTGATTACTCAAAAACCCATAGTTGCTATGATCCAATTTTAGTTGAGGGACAGATATTTTCATGTGCAGAATGTGATTCTTGCCTCTTTAGGCTTCAAGCATTTCAAGATCTTGGAATTAAAGATGAAATAAAATATTTAAAGAAAGATTAGTTGCCAAAGATCGATATAAATATCATCTATTGTTTTTAATAATATCTAATATCGCCACCATTTCTTGATATGAAGTTTCTAAGTCCTCATATTTCTTGCTTCTAAATACAAGAGAAGTTCCTCCTTTAAAAGGATAGCTACCCATAATAACCTGAGGATATTTTTTTTGAAGAAGTTCTAGGTCTTTGGCGATAACACTTTCTGTTAAATTTATAGTTATTTCCTTGCTTTTTGTTTCTCTTCCCCCATGAAGCTCTTTTTTTGCAGCGTTAAACATTGCTTGAAAAATTTCAGGAATTCCCGCCATAACAAAAACATTTTTTATGCGAAATCCTGGAGCTGAAGATATTGGATTATCAAGAAGTTTCGCTCCTTTTGGTATCTTGGCCATTTTTAATCTTGCTTCATTTATTTCAACTCCATAGTGATCATGAAGAATTCTTTCCGCTTCTTTATTTAACTCAAGATCCACATTAAAAGCGCTTGCAACAGATTCAGATGTTATGTCATCATGAGTTGGTCCTATTCCACCTGATGTAAAGACATAATCATACTTGTTGCTTAAATTTATTATTGTTTGAGATATTTCTTCTTTAAGATCACCTATTACTCTTACTTCGCAAAGATTTATCCCTATTGAAGAAAGATTTTTTGCAATATAATTTATATTCTTATCCTCTGTTCTTCCGGATAAAATTTCGTCACCTATTACTATCAGTGCGGCATTAACAATTTCCTTTTCCATTTTTAAACAAAAAATGCAATTGATTTTAAATATTCACTTTCTCTCAATGAAGGGTGAAGAGGATGGTCTATGTCAGCGCCAAACGATCTTATTAATTTTGGAGATCTTTTGTTATTATAAAATTTTCTTACCGCTTTATTTGCGCAACTTGTTAAATCATCGAGAGAAACATTATGTGAACAAGATGCTAAGAATATCATGCCATTTTCTCTCAGCAATGGAATGGCAAGTTTTACCAGTTTCTCATATCCCTTCAATCCAGAATGAAGATCTTTGCGACTTTTAACAAAAGCAGGTGGATCAAGTAAGATAATATCAAATTTTCTTTCCTCTTTTAGCATTTTTTCAAATCTATCAAAAACTTTATCGCATATAAAATCGCACCTAGAATTATCTAATTTGTTTATTTCAATATTATTTTTAGCACTTTCTATAGCGGTTTGCGATGAATCAATAAATGTTACCGAACGCGCATTCTTTGATAAAGCATATATCCCAAAACTTCCATGATAACAAAATGCATCTAGAACATCCTTATTTTCTGAGCAATTTGCAATAAATTCACGATTTTTTCTCTGATCAAAATACCATCCCGTTTTTTGACCCGTTATAATATTTATTTTGAATTGAATATCATTTTCTTCGATAATTTTTTCATCATTAATTTCGTTGATGTTTTTTATTTCAAGTTCAAGACCCTCATATTTCCTGCTATCGGCATCGTTCCTAAAAATTATTTTACAATCATTGAAAATATTTTTTAAAGCCTCAATGATAAAATGCTCTAATTTTTGCATTCCTAAAGTGGTTATTTGGCAAGAAAATATGTCATCAAATCTATCAATTACAAGCCCAGGAAGCGAGTCAGCCTCTGAGTGAATAAGGCGATAATATGGTTTGTTGAAAAATTGGTCTCTTAATTTTTTTGCGGCTAATATTTTCTTCTCAAAAAAGGCAGCATCTATATTTTCGTTAACATCATAGCTTAATATTCTTGCGGTAATTAACTGGTGAATATTGAAATATGCAATCGCAAAATTATTATTTTCATTATGAAGTTTTACAAAAACCAATGATCCATTTTCAATTTTTTTTAAATCAGAAATATTTTCTATTGAATTAGAGTAGATCCACGGGCTACCCTCGATAAGTTTAGAGTCTTGACGATTCTTGATTATGATTTTATTTAAGTTTTGCATTTTATTTTGGGTAACAGACCTCTTTAACGGCTTGTACAATATTGATAGCCTTTGGAAGTGCTAACCTTTCAAGATTTGCTGCATAGGGTAATGGAGCATCAACAGAAGCTAGTCTTTTTACTGGAGCATCAAGAAAATCAAATGCCTCTTCCATAAGTATTGCCGATATTTCGCTTCCAATAGAAGCAAAAGGAAATCCTTCTTCAGCAGTTACACATCTTCCAGTTTTTTTAACTGATTCGATAATTGTTTCTTTATCAAGGGGTCTAATTGTTCTTAAATCTATAACCTCAGCTGATATACCTTGAAGGGCAAGCTCTTCAGCGGCTTCAAGAGCATATTTAACCATTAATGAAAAAGTTACGATTGTAACATCGCTTCCCTCCCTAACAATTTTTGCTTTACCAATTTCAACAATGTGATCATCTTCATATTCTTCTTCAAAACTAAATCCGTAAGTTATTTCATTTTCAAGGAATATAATCGGGTTTGGGTCACGAATTGCAGCTTTTAATAAACCTTTGCAATCTGCTGCGGAGTATGGAGATACAACTTTTAATCCTGGTATAGAAGCGTACCAAGCAGCATAACATTGTGAGTGTTGAGCACCAACTCGAGATGCGGCACCGTTAGGGCCACGAAATACGATTGGCGAACTAACCTGACCACCTGACATATAGCATGTCTTTGCTGCAGAGTTTATTATCTGATCGATTGCCTGCATGGCAAAGTTAAAAGTCATGAATTCAACAATTGGTTTAAGCCCAGCAAATGCAGCACCAACGGCAAGACCTGTAAATCCATGCTCTGTAATAGGTGTGTCAATAACTCGCTTAGGACCAAATTCTGCAAGAAGTCCCTGAGTTACTTTGTAGGCACCATTATATTCTGCGACCTCTTCACCCATAACAAAAATTTCATTATTATTACGCATTTCTTCTGCCATTGCTTCTTTGAGCGCTTCTCTAACTGTTAATTTTTTAACTGTCATTTTTCTATATTTTAATTAACATAAACTTCGGTTAATAACTCACTTTCATCTGGTTCTGGCGAGTTTTTCGAAAATTCAACAATATCATTTATTTCGTTCTTGATTTTGTTATCTATCTTGGTTATTTCATCTTCTTTGGCGATTTTATTGTCTAAAATATGTTTTCTTAGAGAGTCAATTGGATCTAGTTCTTTTTTATAATTAACTTCGTCCTTGCTTCTGTATGTTGCTGGATCAGACATTGAGTGTCCACGATAACGATATGTATCCATTTCAAGAAGCATCGGTCCATTACCAGATCTAACAAATTCAACGCATTTCTTTCCTTCGTTAATTACATCAAATATGTTCATACCATTAATTTTTACTCCTGGTATATTAAATCCTTCTCCTCTTTTATGAAGTTGATCAATTGAGGAAGCCCTGTTTAAAGATGTTCCCATAGCATAATGATTATTTTCAATTATAAATAAAACGGGAAGGTTCCATAATTTTGCCATGTTAAATGATTCATAAACTTGTCCTTGATGGGCAGCGCCATCGCCAAAATAACAGTATGTAACATTATTATTGCCGCGATATTTATCGGCAAAAGCTAGACCGGCACCAATTGGAACAGAAGCGCCAACAATTCCATGTCCTCCATAGAAATGTTTTTCAAGATCAAATAAATGCATTGACCCACCCTTACCTTTAGAGGATCCATCTTTTCTTCCCATTAACTCTGCCATAATTTTTTTAGGATCAGATCCCGCAGATATCATATGTCCATGATCACGATAAGTTGTTATTACTTTATCTCCGGAAATCATAGTTTTTTTCATGCCAGTTGATATAGCTTCTTGTCCGATGTACAGGTGACAAAATCCAGCAATAAGGCCCATTCCATATAGCTGCCCAGCTTTTTCTTCGAATCTGCGAATAAGTAGCATCTCTTCATAAAACTCAAGAAGATCTTGTTTTGAGAAATCTAGAGAGTTATGGCCAATTTTATTTTTTTTAGTCATTTCTTTAAAGATTGTTAAATAAATTAAGGATTAACTATAGCACTATTTTACTAAAAGTCAATTTTTGATACCAATAATCATTTTTAGTTCTTCAACCGATGATTTAGAATAAAATTTTGATTGTTTTGCAATTATATCTTCATTTTGAAACTCAATTGAGTTTGCCAAGACGTTATTTTTAATATATTCATCATATTTTTTTATAACATTAGTTATGTTATCATCTGTTGAATGAATTAAAATATTTATGCGGTCAGATACATCAAGATCAGCATCTTTTCTGGCTTGTTGAATAGCTCTAATAATATCACGCGACATTCCTTCATCCAAAAGATCTTTAGTTATTTTTATATCAAGTTTTACAAGGCAGTCATTGGTTGCAAGTGGCATTAATACAAATTCTTCATTATCTTTAATTTTGCTACTTAACTTAATTTCAAACTCATCATCAACAAGTTTTACTGAGGCAATTTCTACCTCGCTTGAAGATATTTGAGTCCATTTATTTTCTTTAACGCATGAAGTTATCTCTTTAATTTTAGAGCCATATTTTGCTCCTATTTTTTTGAAATTTACTTGAAGCTTTAGCTCTGCGAATTCATCAAATCTTTCTTCAATAAAAACATTTTTTACATTAACTTCGTCGGCAATTATATCCTTGTAATTAAGGGCTCTGCTAGAATTCTTTCCAATAATTGTAAGAGCTGACAAGGGAAGTCTTACGCGAAGATTTTTGTTATCTCTAATTGATAGAGCGCTACTACATACAATTCTTACGAAATCCATATCATCAATAAGATCTTTATTTTCAGAAATAAAGGACAAATCTGGAAAATCTTGAAGATGAATTGAAATTTTTCTGTTAATCATTTTTTTTACCAATTGCAAAATATTTAAATCCAATTTTTTGAATTTTTTCTCCATCTAAAATATTTCTTAGATCAAGTATTTTCTTGTCCCTAGCTTTGCTGAAAATAATTGAATAGTCAAGTTTACTATATTCGTTCCATTCAGTTGCTATGACGATTAGGTCGGAATCTGTGCAGGCTTCATAAGGATCTTGATGATATCTAATATTATTGAATTCTGCTAAATCTTTTTTAGCATTTTCAAGAGCTTGAAAATCATTGACTTTTATAATGCAATTATTGCGAGCAATTTTTTTAATAATAGAAATAGAAGGGCTGTAGCGGGTATCGTCGGTATTTCCTTTAAAAGCAAGTCCTAAAAAAGTAATGTTTTTGTTGGATAATTGGTTATCAAGAATGGCTACAATTTTTTTACTCATTTTCTCCTGCCTTATTTTATTTGAATCAATAACCGACTCAATTAAAGATAATTTGCAATCATATTTTTTTGACATATTAACTATAGCCATTATGTCTTTTGGAAAACATGAGCCTCCGAATCCTGGTCCGGCATTAAGAAATTTGTTGCCAATTCTGCTATCAAGACCAATTGCATAGGAAAGATTTTTGATACTAGCTCCTGTTTTTTCGCATAAATCTGCCATTTCATTTATAAATGATATTTTTGTAGCTAGGAAAGAGTTTGAGGCATATTTAATAAGTTCTGCGGTGGCAATATCTGTTGTTACTATTTTTTCTATGGAAAAACTACTATAAATTTCAAGTAATATATCTTTTGAGTAATCATCATTGCTTCCGATAACTATTCTATCGGGATTAATAAAATCGAATATAGCGCATCCCTCTCTCAAAAACTCTGGGTTTGAAGCTATATAAAATTTTATGTCTTTTCTTGAATCGGTAATTTTTTTAATTTTTTCTCCAGTATGAACCGGAACTGTTGATTTGGTTATTATGACCTTATCATCCTTACTTTTTTCAACAATTTCTTCTGCGCATTGAATTACATATTTTAAATCTGCGCTCCCATCTTCATCTTGCGGAGTCCCAACAGCTATAAATATTGCTTTGCATCCTATAAGTGCATCACCAAGATTATCGGTAAAATTGATATTGTTTTCAACTTTCTTGAGAAGTTCAGAAAGTCCTGGTTCATAGATTGGTATTACTCCATTTCTAAGATTTTTTATCTTAGTAAAATCTTTATCAACACATGTAACTTGATGTCCAAGAGATGCTAAACATACACCAGATACAAGTCCCACATAACCAGTTCCAACAATTGCTATTTTCATATTAACCAAATCTTCCAGTTATATAATCTTGAGTTTGTTGACAAGAAGGGTTTGTAAAAATTTTGTCCGTTGCATCATATTCAATAACTACTCCCATGTTAAAAAATGCTGTCATATCGGAAACTCTAGCAGCTTGTTGCATAGAATGAGTAACTATAATAATAGTAAAATTTTCTTTTAATTCATCTATTAGCTCTTCAATTTTTGCAGTTGCAATTGGATCAAGCGCAGAACAAGGCTCGTCCATAAGAATTACTTCTGGCTCAATAGCAATTGTTCTAGCGATGCATAATCTTTGTTGTTGTCCACCAGAAAGGCCGCTTGCATCATCATTCAATCTATCTTTTACTTCGTTGAATAATCCTGCCCTAGTAAGACTTCTTTCTACAATTTCATCGAGATGTTTTTTGTTGCTAAATAGTCCATGAATTCTTGGTCCATATGCAACATTTTCATATATAGATTTAGGAAAAGGATTGGGTTTTTGAAAAACCATCCCCACTTTACCCCTAAGAAGAACCAAATCCTGATTTTTGCTATAAATATTTTGTCCATCTACTAAAATATCGCCTTCAATTCTACAGCTGCTAATCGTATCATTCATTCGATTTATACATCTTAAAAATGAAGACTTTCCGCATCCAGAAGGCCCTATTAGAGCTGTTGTTGCATTTTTTTTAAAATCTAGATTGATATTAAAAAGTGCTTGCTTTGTTCCATAAAACAAATTGACATTTCTTGCATTTATCTTATAATCCATTATTATTAAATCTTTATTAGTTTAACAATTTTGCTTTTTTGTAATTAAAATAAAGCAAATTTTACTTCCCTTGTTAATTGCTTAATTTACTTAATTTTACAAGACCTTTATTTATAAGCCTTAAGATAGATTCTATTTGAGATTTTATAAAATTCTCAACTGTGAATTTTATAAATATAAATATTGATTTTTATTTATCTCAATTTCAAAAAGTATAGCTATATTGCTATTAAAAACAAGCTTTATTATAATTAGAGGCTAAAATATTTAATTTTAAAAATAATTTTGTTTTTGAAAAATTTAAAAAAATTTATTCCCAAGTCTCTATTTGGAAGGTTCTTTCTGATAATAACCATTCCCACAATAATTGTTCAAGCGGTTTCAATATACTTGTTTTTTTACATTTATGTTGATGTAATAAGTAAACACACCGCCAGAAGCGTTGTTTCGGAAATGGTTTTTATTAAAAAAACAGTTAAGGATGACTACAACAAACAATTACTTAGAAACTTTGCTGAAGATGTAGGAATAAATTTTTATTTTGAAGAAAAGATTGGAAGAAAAAAAGCTAAAATAGCAGATTCAAAATGGAAAAGAAATAGAATATATCATTACGTAAATTTATTTCCAATAATTGATCCACTAAATAGATTTAAATCAGAATTGGTAAATAATGGATTAAGTCCATATGAGATTTATGTTGATAAAGCTGATGATGATTTTTTGATTGTAAAAGTTCAAACCAATAATGGCGTTATATCATTTGAAATTCCAACAAAGAGAATTAATAGCTCAAGCAAATATGTGTTTATAATTTGGATGCTTTTTGCAGCCTTTATAACATCTATTGTGGCTATTATTTTTCTTAAAAATCAATTAAGACCGATTAGCATGCTAAACAAAGCTGCGGAAAAATTAGGTAGAGGCCAAGATGTGCCAAATTTTCGACCCTCCGGCTCTAGAGAGATAAGATCTGTAGCAATTTCATTTATTAAAATGAAAGAGCGTATAATTAGACAAATATCTCAAAGAACAGATATGTTATCAGCGGTTTCTCACGATCTTAGAACTCCTCTAACAAGAATGAAGTTGCAACTTGAAATGTTAGAAAATAATCAAGAAATTGAAGGTTTAAAGCAGGATATTTCTGATATGGAAAAGCTGGTTGATGAGTATCTTGATTTTGCAAGATTTGAAGAGCGAGAAAAAAGAGCCATTATTTCTATTAATAATTTTCTTCAGGAAAAAATAATAAATTACTATCATAAAAATAATAAAAATCTTCAATCTGATATAAAAATCGACAAGGATTTTGAAATGAGTATAAAGAAAATTGCCCTAAGAAGAGCCTTGGTAAATATTATAGATAATGGCTTTAATTACGCTCAAAATGTTGAAATTTCCGCATATGTTAGTCAAAATAATCTTGTGATATCTATACAAGATGATGGGCCGGGAATTCCCGAGACCGAAAGAAACAATGTGTTTAAGCCATTTTATAGAATTGATAATTCGCGCAATCTGAGCAAAGAAGATACTGTCGCCAAAAGATCAAATATGGGCTCTGGCTTAGGATTGGCAATTGCAATGGATGCAGTGACATCACATGGAGGCAGGATAAGACTTTCTGATTCAGACATGGGCGGCCTCAAAGTATCAATTTATCTACCAATATAATTATGTTTGGAATTTCTTTTGCAGAATTACTAGTTATCTGCTTAGTATTATTTATTTTTATCCAACCAAAAGATTTGCCTCAAATTGCTTATTTTGCTGGAAGATTATTTTATAAAGTAAAAAAATTAATTAAAAATCTTCAAGAAAATTTTGAGAAAACCCAAAAAGAAATTGGCCTTGATGAAATTAAACAAGAATTTAATAAGGCTATGATTGATGAAGAGATAAATGCTGATAAAAAAGATGAAATTGTTGATATTTATGGAAATATCCATAAAGTTAGTAAGCTTGACGAAATTAGATCTGATCTTACTAAAGAAGAGCTTGATATAGAAATAAAAAAATATAATCAAGAAAATTCTTCACAAATTACGCATTAAAATTAAAAAAATCTTGCAAATACTATTTAAAAGATTTATAATTGGTATGTTTTGTAGATTTTTTTTAAAGAAATTTTTTGATTAAACTTTTGGTTTATTAAAACAAAATTTATTCAAGAAATCTAAAATAAAATAATATTAATTTATGAAAAAGTCATTAGTAATTTTTTCTCTACTCTCTATTCTTACAAGTTGTTCAGACTATAAAACTCATGGTAAGTTTATAAGTGAACATAAAGACGCATGGATAGATGGCTATGGTCCCGGTGGAAAGCCAACCTATGCTATAATCGATCGCGATTCTGAAGCAGATGCCGGACTTTTATTTTGTCGCGCTAACGTAAAGGATGATGGCGGAGCCGCTCCTGTATGTTATTACCCAAAGTTTAAGTAGGAAATAGGAGCGTAGCTCAACTGGTAGAGTAGCGGTCTCCAAAACCGTTGGTTGGGGGTTCGATTCCTCTCGCTCCTGCCATTAATTTTGGCGGAAGATATTTTGTAGTTAAGACTTGATATCAACTACAAAAATTTAAGCAAGGGTTAATCCATAATCTTGCAAATAAAATTTTAAAGCTTTAGAAAATAAAGCATGTATTAATAAATTAAGATGAATAAGCTGATACATTATTTTAGGGATACTATTTCAGAGTTTAAAAAACTTCATTTCCCTTCAAAAAGAGAAGTATATATAACGACATTGATTATTATTGTTACTATCACAATATTCTCTCTTGTCGTCATGTTTGCAGATTTTGTGATCGCTAAGATTATCGGATTAATTTTTGGACTATAATTTTTTTTTTATAAAATGGAAAGCACTAATCAAAATAAATGGTATATATTGAATGTTATGGCCGGGCAAGAAAACAAAATTGCTGGTGAAATAAAGTCTATGATAATGCGTGGAGCTTTAGGAAAAAATGTTTTTGATGTTTTGGTGCCTTCTAAACAAGTGATTAAAATAAAAAAAGGTAAAAAAGTTCAAGAATCACAAAAATTATTTCCTGGATATGTTTTTATAAACGCCAACATAAATTCTGATGCATATAATGCGCTTAATTCAATCCCAAAAGTACTTGGTTTCCTAGGGAGCAAAAATAAGCCTGAAGAAGTCAGTGAGACTAAAATGAAGGATATAATTTCATCAATGGAAGACAAAGAAGCTGGAAATAAAAATATTATTTTTGAAATTGGCGAAGCGCTAAATGTTATTGATGGGCCGTTTGAATCATTTAGTGGAGTTGTTGAAGATTTTGACTCAGAAAAACAAAAAGTTAAAATTTCAATTTTAATTTTTGGAAGAGCTACCTCGGTTGAGCTTGATCTCAATCAAGTTGAAAAGGTATAATCTTTTTAAAAATCCTAAAAAACTTGCAATAAAATAATTTTACAAAATATTAAAAAAATATATTGCATATTAATTTTTAAAGTTTATTATATTATACCCTTAATTTTTTTGATTTAGGAAAAAAGATTTAAAAAAGTTTTTAAATTATTTAAAAAAATATTTTTTAATTTACTTCATTAATCATAGAAAGTAAGATTTAAAAGTCTTTAGACATTTGATTCTCTAGGCTTAAAGATGAATATGTAGAATTTGCTATCTAAAAAGATAAATAATATTGGATTTACAGTTTAAAATTGCTAAAATATGTCAAAAAATAAAGAAGTACTAGGATTAATTAAATTACAAGTTCCTTCAGGAAAAGCTAATCCTTCTCCACCAATTGGTCCTGCTTTGGGTCAAAAGGGTTTAAACATAATGGAATTTTGTAAACAGTTTAACGCATTAAAGTTTGAGTATGAAGCTGGTACTCCTATACCCGTTACAATAACTGCTTACAAAGATAAAAGCTTTACCTTTACAACAAAAAATCCCCCTGTTTCTTTTTTAATAATGAAAGAGCTTGGGATTCAAAAGGGATCATCCGCTCCTGGAAAAGACAATGCTGGAAAAATAAACAGAAAACAAATGGAAAATGTTGCCAAAAAGAAAATGGCGGACATGAATACAAACGACCTTAATGCCTGTGTAGAAATGGTTAAGGGTTCTGCTATTTCAATGGGTCTTGAAATAGTCGAATAATAATTAAATAATAAATATAATTTAAGATGGCAAAAAAAGATAAAAAAGAGAAAAAGCAGGCAAAAAACCTCAAAAAAGAAGAAATTAAATACAGCGTTGCAACAATAGAGGATGCGGTATCAAAGCTTCAAGAGCTTGCTGGTAATAAAAAACGTAAATTTGTTGAATCGGTAGATTTAGCAATAAATTTAAATATTGACTCAAAACAATCGGACCAATCAGTTAGGGGTTCAGTTCTTCTTCCGCATGGCTCTGGAAAAAAAGTAAGAGTTATTGCTTTTACAGCTGATGAAGCAAAAAGAAATGATGCAATTGAAGCTGGTGCAATCATGGCCGGTTTTGAAGAAATCGTTTCAAAAATTGAGGGCGGTTTTTTAGATTTCGACTATTGTGTTGCATCTCCTGACGTAATGCCAAAGATAAGCAAAGTTGCTAAAATACTCGGCCCAAGAGGTCTAATGCCAAGTCCTAAAAATGGTTCTGTAACCGCCGACATCAAAAAAGCCGTTTCAGAAGCACTAAAAGGAAAAGTGAATTTCAAAAATGATAAAGCTGGAATAGTTCACTGTTTAGCAGGAAAAGCAGATTTTTCCGCTAGCAATCTTGTTGAAAATATTAAAGCAATTGCAAAAATTGTTAAAGACTCAAAACCAGAAGGCGCAAAAGGAAAATTTATTAAAAAATTTTACTTAAGCACTACAATGGGGCCATCGATAGAAATTTCTGTTGATGCAATATAGGAATTAAATCAAAATTGATTTAGTGTACTAAAAAGGTACAGAATTATTAAACTAATTCAAAAAGATTATATAATCTTCCTTTAGATAATTATTTAAAGGTGGATGCGTTAGCATCTAAAAAAAATGTAAACATAAATTTTGTGTTAGTGGCGCGACTTGATGCGACCCCTCTCACAGCTTTTGATTAAATAATTTATGGCAACTAGTAAAAGTAAAAAAACCGAACAAGTTTCGGAATTAAGTTCAAATCTAAAAAGCTCGACATTTGTTGTTGTTGTTCACTATCGTGGTATGAGTGGAAAGCAACTATATGATTTAAGGGTTAACCTTAAATCTAAAGGATGTGGAATGAAAATTGCAAAAAATACTCTTGTAAATATTGCTGTAAAGGGAACTGAGTTTGAGGCTCTTGGATCTTATCTAAAAGGACCAACTGCGATACTTTACTCTTCTGACCCTGTGGCATTAGCTAAAATCATCACAAAAATTGCAAAAGAAATCGAATGTCTTAAGATTAGAATAGGATATCTTGACAAAGAATTAGTTAAAGATATCGAAATTTCTAACTTGGCTCAATTAGGATCGCTAGAAGAAGTTAGAGCTTCTTTCATCGGCAAATTGAATGCTGTACAATCGAATTTTGTGAGAGTCTTGTCGGCTCCACAATCTGGCTTGGTGTCTTTACTTGGCAACTACGCTAAAACCAAAAAAGAGTAATATTAACAATTAAAATCATTAATCATGACTACTAATATAGACCAACTTTGCGAAACATTATCATCATTAACAGTTTTGCAACTTGCTGACCTAAGCAAAAAATTGGAAGAAAAATGGGGCGTTTCTGCTGCATCATTTGCTGTTGCCGCTGCTCCTGCCGCTGGTGCCGCTGCTCCTGCTGCTGAAGTAAAAGACAAATTCGAAGTTGTTTTAGCTGCCGCTGGTGAAAACAAAATCAATGTAATCAAAGAAGTTAGAGCTATAACTAACCTTGGTCTTAAAGAGGCAAAAGATCTAGTTGAAGCTGCTCCAAAAACAGTAAAATCTGATGTATCAAAAGATGATGCTGAAAAAATGAAAAAACAACTTGAAGCTGCTGGCGCAAAGGTTGAATTGAAATAAGTTATATTATTTCCTTTTTTGGTTTAAAGACGCCCTGTTAAATACAGGGCGCAACCAAATTATTCATCTTTTAAAAATTTAAAAGATTGTTAATCCTAAAAAAGGATTAATAAAGTTTGACGTTTTGTCAAATTTGAAACTTCTGATAAAAACAATTAAAAATAGAGGTTTAGGTGGTTAAAAATCGTAATTTTAATCAAATTGTTGCAAGAAAAACTTTTGGCGGCAATAGTGATAAAGTCGAAGTTCCTTACCTTGTGCAGTTGCAGAAAAACTCATATGAAAAGTTTTTGCAAGCCAATATTGAACCGAAGAAAAGAGAGAATTTGGGAATACAATCTGTGTTTAATTCTTTTTTCCCATTAAGCGACTCTGCAGAAAAAATAACAGTAGAATTTATAGAATATAGTTTAGGAAAGCCTAAATATGAATCACATGAATGCTTATCGGCTGGAAGAAGCTTTGCATCTCCACTTTACGCGCAACTCCGTTTAATTTTATGGAGCAAAGAAGAGGGATCCGAAACTAAAGAAATTCGCTCAATTAAAGAGCAAGAAGTTTATCTTTGCGATGTGCCTTTAATGACTTCAACTGGAAGCTTTATAGTAAATGGCGCTGAAAGAGTTGTGGTATCTCAGATGAGAAGAGCTCCCGGAGTTTTTTTCGATAGTGAAGCTGCAAAAGTGTCTGACTCAAAATCATATACTGCAAAAATAATACCGCATTTAGGCTCTTGGCTAGATTTTGAATTTGATAGTAAAGACGTTATCTACTTTAGAGTAGATAAAAAAAGAAAAATACCAGTTTCCTCACTTCTAAGAGCAATATCAATGAGCTCTCAGGAAATTATTCAAGAATTTTACTCTTCATCAGAGGCGTTCCTTTCAGATAAAGGTTGGTCACTAAAATTTAATCCAGATATTTTTTCTGGAAAAAAAGTTCCATATGACCTAATTTGCTCAAAAACAGGTGAGACAAAGGTAAAGGAAGGAACTAAATTAAACAGAAAAATAATCGATAAGCTTAATGAAGAAAAGTTTGATAGCTACATTCTTACCGATGAAGTGCTACCTGGCTATATTGTTTCTCAAGATCTTATAGATCCAGAAACTGGAGAGCTGCTTCTTGAAGCTGGTGCAATTGTTACAGCTGAAAGCCTTGAAATCCTAAAGAAACTTAAATTCAAAAAAGTTTCAATTGTAAACACAAGCAAATCAGACATTGGGCCTTATATTTACAATACAATGTTGCTAGATAAAAATCAAAATGAGAAAGATGCTCTTTTTGATATATATAAAGCAGTAAGACTTGGAGAGGCTCCTTCCTCGCTTGAAGTAGCAAAAAACTATTTTGAAAGCCTTTTCTTTAACGATTCAAGATATCATTTATCTGATGTAGGTAGAATGAAGATGAATCACCGTCTTGGCCTAGACATAAGCGTAGAAACTCTTCACCTTACTCATTCAGATATAAAACAAACAATAAAAATACTAAGCTTAACAAAGCATAATGACTTAAAAACAGACGATATTGATAATCTTGCAAACAGAAGAGTTAGAGCTGTTGGTGAGCTTGTAGAAAATCAGATGAGAATTGGAATGGCAAGAGTTGAGAAATCAATTGTTGAGAAGTTAAATTCAACAGAGGTTGACTCGATAATGCCACAAAGCCTTATAAATTCTAAGCCATTAATAACTGCAATCAAAGACTTTTTCGCCACATCTCAATTGTCGCAATTCATGGACCAAACAAATCCTTTGTCAGAGATAACTCACAAAAGACGTATATCTGCTTTGGGGCCAGGCGGTCTTACAAGAGAAAGAGCTGGATTTGAAGTTCGTGACGTTCACCCGACGCACTATGGAAGAATTTGTCCGATAGAAACTCCTGAGGGACCTAATATTGGGCTTATTAACAGTTTGGCTACATATGCAAGAGTTAACGAATATGGCTTTATCGAAACTCCATATCGCAAGGTGCTAAATGGAAAAGTAACTGATGAAATTATCTATTTATCGGCAATGAATGAGGTTGATCTTGTTATAGCTCCCGCATCAGTTGAAGTAGATGGTTCGGGAAGAATAACTGCTGAATTAGTTAGCTGTAGAAAAAATGGAGAATTTGTTATGATGACTCCAGACAAAATAAACTTTGCTGACGTTTCAAATAAGCAAATTATTTCAGTTGCCACTACATTAATTCCATTCCTTGAAAATGATGACGCCAATCGTGCCCTAATGGGTTCAAACATGCAACGTCAAGCAGTACCTCTTCTCAGACCTGATGCTCCTATAGTAGGGACGGGTGTTGAGGCAATTATTGCAGCTGATTCTGGAGCTATAATAAAAAGCAAATTTGATGGAATTGTTAAATATGTTGATGCATCAAAGATTGTTGTTGAGTCGACAAACAAGGACGGTTTACCTCATTTAGAAATTTTTAATCTTCTAAAATATGTTAGAACAAACCAAGATACATGCATTAATCAAAGGCCAATAGTAAAAGTGGGGCAAAAAGTTAATGCTGGGCAAATAATTACTGATGGTCATTCTGTGGCCAACGGAGAACTTGCTCTTGGAAAAAATGTAAGAGTTGCATTCATGCCTTGGAATGGATATAATTTCGAAGACTCTATAATCATTTCTGAAAAACTTATATCAAATGACACATTTACTTCAATACATATAGAGGAGCTTGAAGTTATCGCTCGAGATACAAGATTAGGCCCAGAAGAGATTACAAGAGACATTCCAAATGTTAATGAAGAATCATTGATCAAGCTTGATGAAGAGGGTATCATTCATATTGGTGCCGAGGTAAAAGCTGGGGATCTTTTGGTAGGAAAGACAACTCCTAAAAGTGAAGCCCCTGTTACTCCAGAAGAGAAACTATTGAGAGTTATATTTGGAGAGAAAGCATCGGATGTTAAAGACTCTTCTTTGTACGCGCCAACTGGAATAGAAGGAACAATTGTTGACGTTAAGGTTTATTCTCGCAAGGGTATTGAAAAAGATGAAAGATCAATATACATAGAAATGCAACAGATTGAGGCATTAGCCAAAGAAAAAAATCTTCGCATATCTTTCCTTGAGAACTCACTAAAAGATTCATTGATTGATATTTTTGCTGGCAAGAAAATGATTAGCAATCTTGATAAAATTAAATCCAAAACTAAACTTGAAAGAGAGGAATTGGAATCTATATCAAAAAATTTGCTAATAAAAATTTCTGTTGACGACGCAAAGGCAATGGACAAAGCGGAAAGAATTGTCAAGTCTCATAACAAAGAAGTCTCTGAAATAGAAAAAGATTTCAATGAAAAGGTTGCTAGAATAAAATCTGGCGACGAGCTGGGGCAGGGCGTTTTAAAAATAGTAAAAGTCTATATAGCATCAAAATATCGTCTTCAGCCAGGAGATAAAATGGCGGGAAGACATGGTAATAAAGGTGTGGTATCTAAAATTGCTCCAATAGAGGATATGCCATATTCAGCGGATGGCGAACCTATAGACATAGTGTTAAACCCACTAGGGGTTCCATCGCGTATGAACATTGGACAAATTCTTGAAACTCACCTTGGTTGGGCATCAAAAAATATCGGAAAACAGATCTCTGCAATCTTTGATAATATTGCCTCTAAAAAGTCGGAAATAGCAAAGGAGTTAAAGGAAAAACTTCTTAAAGTTTACTCATCAAAAGATGAGCAAGCTAGCATTAACAAAATGAGTGATGACGAGATCTTTGAATTTGCGTCTAAGCTTAAAAATGGCGTTCCATTTGCTACTGGCATTTTTGATGGTATAAAAGAAGAATATATCTCTAATCTTCTTGAAATATCTGGAGTTGACAGGTCTGGCCAAATTGAGTTATTTGACGGAAAAACCGGAGAAAAATTTGACAGAAAAATTACTGTGGGTTATATCTACATGCTTAAATTACATCATCTTGTTGATGATAAAATTCACGCAAGATCAATTGGACCATACAGCTTGATAACTCAACAGCCTCTTGGAGGAAAATCACATTTTGGGGGGCAAAGATTTGGAGAGATGGAATGCTGGGCGTTGCAAGCATACGGATCAGCGTATACATTGCAAGAAATGCTCACAGTTAAATCGGATGATGTGGTTGGTAGGATTAAGATTTACGAATCTATAATTCAAGGAAACCAAAACTTCAATTGCGGTATACCTGAGTCGTTTAATGTTATGATTAAAGAGGTTAGATCACTAGGTCTTAACATCGAATTGGTTGAGAAATAATATCATGGGCCCGACAAAATCGGGCCCAAAATTACTAAAATTCCGAAAAATTAATAAAATACAAATATGTCACTAGCAGGAACTTCTTCACACGGTCTTCTAAGTATAAATTCAAATGCTTCAGTTGACATGCTTGACTTCAATGCAATAAAAATATCAATCGCAAGTCCAGAAAAAATTCGCTCTTGGTCATTTGGTGAGGTGTTGAAGCCAGAAACAATCAATTATAGAACATTTAAGCCAGAAAGAGATGGATTATTTTGTGCAAGAATATTTGGCCCAATAAAAGACTATGAATGTCTTTGCGGCAAATATAAAAGAATAAAATATAAGGGTATAGTTTGTGAAAAATGCGGAGTTGAAGTAACCTCATCAAAAGTTCGCAGAGAAAGAATGGGGCATATTGAGCTTGCTGCGCCAGTAGTTCACATTTGGTTTTTAAAATCTCTTCCTTCAAGAATTAGTACACTTCTTGGACTAACTCTTAAGTCAATAGAAAAAGTCATTTATTTTGAAAATTATATAGTTACAGACGCTTTAATGTCCGTAATGAAAGAAGGAGAAATTCTAACTGAGGATGAATACCAAAATGCTTTAGACAAGCATGGTGTAGGAAGTTTTGTTGCAGAAATGGGAGCTGAAGCAATACAGAAACTTTTGGCAAAACTTGATTTAAAACAAATCCAACAAGAACTAAGACAGGATTTGGTTAATCAAAATTCTGACCTAAAAAAAGAAAAAATAATCAAAAGACTTAAGCTTGTTGAACAGTTTCTTGAATCAGATAACAAGCCAGAATGGATGATAATGAATGTACTACCAATAATTCCTCCTGATATTAGGCCATTGGTGATGCTTGATGGCGGACGTTTCGCAACATCTGACTTAAATGAACTCTACCGTCGTGTTATAAATCGAAATAATCGCTTAAGAAGACTTCTAGAGCTTTCCGCTCCAGACATCATCATAAAAAATGAAAAAAGAATGCTTCAAGAATCTGTTGACGCATTACTTGATAATGGACGTTCCGGCGCGATTGTTAAGAATTCTAACAAAAAACCTTTCAAGTCATTAAGTGATATGCTTAAAGGAAAGCAAGGTAGATTCCGTCAAAACCTTCTTGGAAAAAGAGTTGACTATTCAGGCCGTTCGGTGATTGTTGTTGGTCCAGAGCTTAAGCTTCACCAATGCGGGTTGCCAAAGAAAATGGCTTTAGAGTTATTTAAACCTTTTATTTACTCAAAGTTAGAGCTTTACGGGAAGTCGCCATCAATAAAAATTTCAAAGAAGATGGTTGAAGCTGAAATGCCGGAAGTTTGGGACATATTAGATGAAGTAATTAAAGAGCATCCAGTTCTTCTAAACAGAGCACCTACTCTACACAGGCTTGGTATTCAAGCATTTGAGCCAGTTCTTACTGAAGGCAAAGCTATCCAGCTTCATCCTCTGGTATGTGCTGCTTTTAACGCAGATTTCGATGGAGATCAAATGGCTGTTCACGTTCCTTTGTCAATTGAGGCGCAAGTTGAGGCTAGGGTTTTGATGATGTCAACTAACAACATTCTCAGCCCAGCAAATGGTAAACCGATAATAGTTCCATCGCAAGACATAATTTTGGGATTATATTATCTAACAATGGCTGGAAAAGATTTTGATAAACAAAAAGCTAAAATTATATCAGATGATTCAGAAATTATTCATGCATTAAACTCTGGTTCTATTGGTCTTCACGACAAAGTTTTATTCAGAATAAACTACACAACCAAGGATAACCTAAAGGAGTTTAAAAGAATCGAGACAACTCCTGGAAGAATATCGCTATTTAACGCGCTTCCTAAGCCTTTAAAAAGTGAATTTGTTATTGTAAATAAGGTTATGACTAAAAAGGCCGTAACCAACCTAATTGACTATGTATATAGAAATTGTGGTCAAAAAGAGACTGTTATGTTTTGCGACAGAATTATGTCACTTGGTTTTAAGCAGGCATGTAAGGCCGGAATATCTATAGGTAAAGACGATATGGTAATTCCGCAAACAAAACAGAAGCACATTAATGAATCATTCGATAAAGTAAAAAAACTAGAAAAACAATATCGTGATGGATTAATAACTTCTGGAGAAAGATACAATAAGGTAGTGGATGAATGGACAAGCTGTACTGATAAAATATCTAGAGAAATGATGGCGATGATCTCAAACTACACTACTCCAGTAAGTGCTAACTCTATATATATGATGGCCGACTCTGGAGCTAGAGGCTCTGAAACTCAAATCAAGCAGGTTGCAGGTATGAGGGGCTTAATGGCCAAGCCGTCTGGTGAAATTATTGAAACTCCAATTATTTCAAACTTCAAAGAAGGTCTAAATGTAACGGAATACTTTATTTCTGCTCACGGCGCTAGAAAAGGACTTGCGGATACGGCGTTAAAAACTGCGAACTCTGGTTACCTAACAAGAAGACTAGTGGATGTTTCTCAGGATTGCATAGTTACAGAAGATGATTGCCACACAAAAGAAGGTCTTATTTTAGAGCCGGTTCTTGATGATGGAAGGGTAATTGTTTCCCTTGCAGATCAGGCGCTTGGAAGAGTTCCTCTTGAGGATGTCAAATCTGGCAATAATATAATTGCTAAAGCTGGGGAAATGATCGATGAAGAAATAGCTGAGAGAATAGCCCAATCAGGTGCTAAATCAATAAAAACAAGATCAGTTCTAACATGCAAAACAAAGGTTGGTGTTTGCGTAAAATGCTATGGTCGCGACTTATCAAATGGCGATATAGTAGGAAAAGGCGAGGCTGTTGGGGTTATTGCTGCTCAATCAATTGGTGAGCCAGGAACTCAGTTAACAATGAGAACATTCCACATTGGTGGAGCTGCCCAGAGAGGTACTGAGCAATCATCAATATCTGCTATATCAGAAGGTATTGTGAAATTCTCAAGCAAAGGTACTATCATTAATCGTGACTCTAAAATCGTTGTGGCGTCTCGCAATTTTGAAATATCACTTATTGACGAGAATACCAAAGAAGAAATACATAGCTACAAATTACCATATGGCGCAATTATTACTCACAAAAGTGGCGAGAAGGTAACAAAAGCTATGCACCTTGCTGAATGGGATCCTTACAATATTCCAATAATTTCAGAGGTGGACGGTTTGGCAAAATATAATGATCTTGTGGATAATGTTTCTCTTCGCGAAAAGATTGATGAAACTTCCGGAGTTTCTACAAAAATAGTTATTGATTGGAAACAACATTCTAAAAAAGACTTAAAGCCAAGAATTACAATATCTGATAAAGAATATTTATTATCTGTAAATACGGTAATCGGATTTTCTAATCAAGAAGAAGTTAAAGCGGGCGATGTAATAGCAAGGATTCCAAAAGAATCTTCAAAAACTCGTGATATTACTGGGGGTCTGCCTCGTGTTGCAGAACTTTTTGAAGCTCGTAAACCAAAGAACGCATCAATCATGAGTGAAGTTGATGGAAAAATTCTTTTTGGTAAAGACTATAAAACTAAGCGCCGTCTAATAGTTCAACCAGAGGATGCTTCAATTGCTCCAATTGAATATTCTGTTTCAAAAAATAAGCATTTATTTGTAGGAGAAGGCGATGCTGTTAAAAAAGGTGATATTCTTGTAGACGGAAATCCAGTTCCACATGATATACTTAAAATACAAGGCCTTCAAGCATTTGCGACTTATATGGTAAATGAGGTGCAAAAAGTTTATCGCATGCAAGGTGTAAAAATTGACGATAAACATATTGAAGTAATTTTAAGCATGATGTTGAAAAGAGTTTCGGTAACAAATTCTGGAGACACCACACTTTTATCTGGCGAAATTATAGACAAAGATGTATTTGAGGACATTAACATAAAAGTAATGGATCAGAAATTGAAGCCTGCACAGTGTTCTCCTGTTCTCCTTGGAATAACTAAAGCTTCGCTTCAAACCAAGTCGTTTATTTCAGCTGCATCTTTCCAAGAAACCACTCGTGTTCTTACTGATTCATCAGTACAGGGAAGATTTGATGATTTAAGTGGTTTAAAAGAAAATATTATCGTTGGAAGACTTATACCTGCTGGTACAGGTTTGGTGGCTTCTGAATACCGATATAAAGCAAATAATAGCTAGTCTCAAAGATCTTTGGCCTTAATTAAAAAAAGGCCAAATTTCTAGATTAATCCGATAATAATCTATTATTAATCAATCTAATTTCATAAAACTTAGAATTATAAAATTAGTTAATTATGGATTTTAACTTAAAAAAATTTAGAAATAACAAAAGAGCATTCTGGTCTTTTATTTTTTTAATTTCAATATTCATAATTACACTATTTGCAGAAATAATTGCAAATGACAAGCCAATTGTAATGAAATATGGCAATAGATTTTACTTCCCAATATATCAAAATATTACTGAGAGAGAAATAGGATTGGAACTGGAAACAGAGATAGACTTTAAAGATCAATATGTTAATTCCTTTATTCATAAAGACACCAGAAATTTTCTAATATGGCCGCCAATAAAATTTTCTTATGATACAATAAATTATGAACTTCAAGAGCCTTCACCAGCAGCTCCTAATATACAGAATCTTCTTGGAACTGATGATCAGGGGCGCGATGTATTATCAAGAGTAATATATGGAGTCAGGGTTTCTCTTTTATTTGGATTCTCGCTATCAATACTGAGTTTATTTATAGCAATATTTATTGGAGCAATTCAAGGATATTTTGGAGGAAAAGTTGATATAATAATTCAAAGATTCACAGAAATTTGGTCATCAATGCCAACATTATTTTTACTTATAATACTTTCATCTCTAATAGAGCCCAGAATTTCTTCTCTTCTATTTCTGATGTTACTATTTAGTTGGATTACTACATCTTTTATTGTTAGAGCGGAGTTTCTTAGAATAAAGAATTTTGACTATGTTATCGCTGCAAAAGCAATGAAAGCATCTAATTCAAGAATAATTATCAAGCATATTTTGCCAAACGCAATGCCTTTAATTTTAACAAATTTTCCATTTCTTATAACTTCGTCAATAATCACCTTAACATCTTTAGACTTTCTTGGTTTAGGACTTCCGGTGGGCTCAGCTTCTCTTGGAGAACTTTTAAATCAAGGAAAAAATAATTTAAATGGTTACCATCTTGCGCTTACTGGATTTTTAGCAATTAGTTCAATTTTAGTTTCTTTAATTTTTATTGCAGAAGGCGTTAGAGACGCTCTAAATCCATTGTTAAAAGAAAATAGCTATAGCTAAAAATTGATTTGGTATTACTTGATTTTAACAATCAAAAAATATAAAATAAGCTTTGTAGTTAAATTATTTATAGCAATTTTGCTAAAAATTTTATTAAGATAAATTTAAAAATATGCCTATCGAAATTCTTATGCCAGCACTTTCTCCAACAATGAAAGAGGGAAATTTGGCGAAATGGATAAAAAAAGAGGGAGACAAAATTAAGGCCGGAGAAGTTATAGCTGAAATAGAGACAGATAAAGCAACGATGGAGGTTGAAGCGGTTGATGAGGGGATTCTTGGCAAAATAGTTATTTCTCAAGGAACAGAGAATGTTGCTGTTAATAGCCTTATTGCTCTTATACTTAACGATGGCGAAGATCCCAAATCCCTTGAAAATTATTCTGTAAAAAATACTGTTGACACTTCCCCAAAAGTATCGCAAACCACTAAAACAAATGATGTTGTTATCAATAATTCTATAAATTCTGATAACAAAAATAATAATTCTCTTTTAGGTAATTCATCAAATTTTGATAAGGTCAAAGCAAGTCCTCTGGCCAAAAGAATTGCAAAAGAAAACAATATATCTATATCTCAAATTTCTGGAAGTGGTCCACATAGCAGAGTGATAAAAGATGATGTATTATTTTTTATGAATAATTCTTCGGCAAGGTCAAATATTGTCAGAAGAAATCCTCAGGAATTTAATGCAATCAAAAATAATAATATAAGAAAAGTTATCGCAAAAAGACTTCTTGAATCAAAACAAACGGTTCCACATTTTTATTTATCATGTGAATTTAAGATAGATAAGTTGCTCGAATTAAGAGCTTCTTTAAATAGTGCCGCAGAAATCGTCAATGAGAAACCTTCTTATAAAATATCTGTTAATGATTTGATTATTAAAGCTGTTGCTATGGCCTTGAAGAAGGTTCCAAATGCTAATAGCGCATGGAGCGAAGAAGCTGTTTTACTTTACAATAACATTGATATTGCTGTTGCAGTCGCTATTGATGGTGGTTTAATTACTCCAATTATAAAGAATGCTGATCAAAAAACTATTGTAAATATTTCAAGTGAAATGAAAGAATTGGCAAAGAAAGCCAAAGACGGAAAACTACAGCCAGAAGAGTTTCAGGGCGGAAGCTTTAGTATTTCTAATCTTGGAATGTATGGAATAGATAATTTTAATGCCATTGTGAATCCTCCTCAAAGTTGTATTTTGGCGATTGGGCAAGGATTATTAAAGCCTATTGTTGAGCATAATCAAATTAAAATTGCTAATGTAATGAATGTAACTTTATCTTCTGATCATAGATCTGTTGATGGTGCCGTTGGTGCAGAATTTCTAAAAGCGCTTAGAAGTTATATTGAGAATCCAGTTTTAATGTTGATACATTAGTCTAATCAAGGTTAAATGCGATAATTAGGTCTATTACTACTAAAATTCCTAAAATCAGAAAATTTATTTTTATGGACTTTACAAGTAAAATTATCGTCAAATAGATAATGCTCATTATAAATTATTTTTTATAATATTTAAATGCCCCATTTTGCGGCCTTCTTTTGCTTCGCTTTTATTGTATAGGTGAATTTTAGTATTTGCGTAATCAGTAATTATTTCCCCAAGTTTATTTATATCTGTACCAATTATATTTTGCATAAAACCTTCACAATGATATTTTGGATTTCCAAGAGGATTACCTGTTATTGCTCTAACAAGCTGTTCAAATTGTGATGTATAAGAGCAATCAATTGAGAAATGTCCTGAATTGTGAGGTCTTGGCGCAAGTTCATTAACAAGCAAGTTTTCATTTTCAGTAACAAAAAACTCTACTGCCATAACGCCAACAAGATCAAGTTCCTTTGCGATTTTAATTGATATTTCTTGAGATTTTTTCTTACAAATATCACTTATTTTTGCGGGATAAATACTCTTATCTAGAATTCCATTTTTATGGATATTTTCCAAAGGTTCATAACATAATATCTCATGATTTTTTGATCTTGCAACAATAACTGAAATTTCTTTAGAAAACTTACAAAATTTTTCGAGAATTAGTCCATTATTATTCAAGCCAGAAATTAGTATTTGATCCCATATATCAAGGGCATGAGCTTCATCATTAATTACAAATTGGCCTTTCCCATCATATCCCAATGTAGCAGTTTTTAATATTGATTTTGAAAATTTGTGAAGAGAGTTCAGTAAATCTTGATGGGTTTTTATTTGAGAAAAATCTGTTACCGCAACATCAATATTTTTAAGAAAGTTCTTTTCCAATAGCCTGTTCTGAGTGATTTGAAGAATATTCTTGCTTGGATAAACATTTGCAAAAGATCCAACAACATCAAGACTTTTGGTAGGAATATTTTCAAATTCAAAAGTTGCAATGTCAATGTTTCTTGCAAATTCTTTTAGTTTTTCTTCATCTTCATAATCCCCAACAAAAAAATTGTTAGTAACATAGGATGCTGGAGAATTCTTTTCATTGGAATAGATGAATGTTTCATAGCCCATATTTGATGCAGCAATTGCAGTCATTTTACCAAGTTGGCCACCACCTAAAATTCCTATTTTTAAAGATTTCATTTTATTGAATTAAGAAAATTTTCATTTATAAATTATTGTTGAATAGATTATTAATAATTTCTTAAAATAATTCAAGTTTAACTTGATGGGGGTTGTCGCTAATAATGTCGATATAAAATTAATATACTAAATATAAATATAAAATTTAATTCTTAGCCATGCAATATATATCCTTGATTACGAACAGTCTGAAGGAATTGAGGTTGTTTAGGGTTTTCTTCTATTTTCCTTCTTAATCTTGTGATTTGAACGTCAATGGTTCTGGGATCAACGTTTCCACACATCTCAGATAAATTATCGCGTGAAATTGGCTCCCCCTTTCTTTTGCAAAGAATTGCAAGAATTTTGGCTTCACTTTCGGTTAAGTGAATGAATTCACCATTCTTTGTAAGTCTTGATTTTTGTGAATTAAAAATAAGATTGCCAAATACGCATTCTTCAAAATTTGTTGTATCAGTAGCATCAACTTTTTTATTGCGACGCAAAATATTATTGATTCTTAGCATTAATTCTTTGGGCTCAAAAGGTTTCTGAAGATAATCATCGGCGCCAACTTCAAGGCCCTTGATTCTGTCATCTGGCTCTCCTCTGGCAGTTAGTATCAATATAGCAATATTTTGCTGTTGTTTTATTGAGGAGGTGAAATCTATGCCATTTTCATTAGGCATCATTACATCTACTATAAGAAGATCATATTTTTTAATACTAATCATATTTCTAGCCTCATTAGTATCCTTAGCTAGATCAACCAGGAATCCATTCTCTTGAAGAAATTGTCCCAAAAGATTTCTTAGTCTAGTATCATCATCTATTACTAATAGTTGTTTCATATTTGATAATATTGAATATTTAAAAGAATGATTATATAATTGTTTTTAAAAAAAGAAAATGAAATTTTATCTTATCAAAAGATTATTTTTAATTTTTCCGACGTTATTTTTTATAATGTTGTTGAATTTTATAATAATTCAAGCGGCTCCCGGGGGTCCAATAGAGCAGATTATTGCCAAGATAAATAATTCCAATACTCTTCATTCTGAAGTTTCGTTCAATCCAACAAGTACTTTGAGTTTAAATATAAATAGCGATAACAATAAAAGTACAATCGATCAGGAAATAATAAAAAAGATTGAAGTTGAATATGGTTTTGATAAACCTTTGTTAAGTAGGTTTTTGTTGATGATGAAGAAATTAATAATGTTTGATTTTTCTTCAAGTTTTTATCAAGATAAATCAGTTGTGAGTCTGGTTATAGAAAAGTTGCCAGTTTCTATTTCTCTGGGTTTTGCAAGTACAATTCTAGTTTACTTAATATCAATTCCATTAGGAATAAGAAAGGCACTAAGAAATGGTTCAAAATTTGATTTTATTTCAAGTGTTTTAATAAGTTTGGGTCATGCAATACCAGCATTCCTTCTTGCCATAATATTTATAGTTTTATTTGCGGGGGGTAATTTTTTGCAGATATTTCCGATAAGAGGCTTGACCTCAGATAATTTTTCTGATTTGTCAATATTTGGTAAAATTATAGATTATCTTCACCATCTTTTTCTGCCAATAGCATCAATGGTTATAGGGGGTTTTGCTTCTCTAACATTCTTTGTAAAAAATTCTTTTATTGAGGAAATTAATAAACAATATGTGGTTGCTGCATATGCTAAAGGTTTGGGTGATAGACAGGTTTTATATGGTCACATTTTTAGAAATGCTATGATGATAGTAATTGCTGGAATTCCCGCGGCTTTTATAGGTATTTTGTTTACTGGATCGATGCTTATAGAAATAATTTTTAATCTTGACGGACTGGGGCTTTTGGGATATGAAGCTGCAGTTTCTAGGGATTATCCTGTTATGTTTGGGACTCTTTACTTCTTTACCTTACTTGGCTTGATAATAAATATCATAAGTGATATTACCTATAAAATTGTTGATCCTAGAATAAATTTTAATTGAAATGAAAAATATTTTATCACTTACAAAAAAAGAATTGGAAAGGGAATTGCTTTCAAATAATATAAAAACTTTTAGGGCCTCTCAAATATGGAATCAGATTTATGTCAGGGGGTGTAAAAGCTTTTTGGATATGACAGATCTATCTCTTGGCGATAGAGAGTCATTATCTAGAATTTATAATATAGAAAGGCCAAAAGTAAATAGTGATCATACTTCATCAGATGGCACAAGAAAATGGCTTGTTGAATTTGAAGATAAAAATTTAGTTGAAACTGTTTTTATTCCTGAAGATGATAGAGCGACATTATGTATATCTTCTCAAATTGGCTGTACATTATCTTGTAAATTTTGTCACACGGGAACCCAAACACTTGTTCGTAACCTAGATGTAGAAGAGATAATCCAGCAAATCATGGTTGCCAAAGATTTAATAAAAGATTGGTCTAAAAATAAAGAAAATAATAACAGAATTTTATCAAATATAGTATTTATGGGAATGGGAGAGCCATTTTATAACTATGATAATGTAAAAAAAGCTATAGAAATATTATTGAATCAGGATGGTTTGGCTTTTAGCGCGAGAAGAATAACGATATCAACCTCTGGCTTGGTTCCTGAAATTATTAAAGCTTCGAAAGATTTAAAAACTTCTTTAGCTATATCTCTGCACAGCGCTAATGATGAGGTTAGAACAAAAATTATGGCTATCAATAAGAAATATCCCCTTAAAGACTTGATGCATGCCTGTAAAATATACAACCAAGATAATAAAAATATTAAAATCACTTTCGAATATATAATGCTAAAAGATGTTAATGACAGCAATGATCAGGCATATGAGCTTATAAACTTAATCAAAAAAAATAATATTAATGCTAAAATAAACCTAATTCCATTTAACCCGTGGATGTCTTGTGGCTATTTCAGATCAGATGATAAAAGAATTATTGAGTTTCAAAAATTACTTAAGAAAAATTCTTTGATTGCAACAATCAGAAAAACAAGGGGAGACGATGTAATGGCAGCTTGTGGCCAATTAAAATCACAATCTTTACGTAAAAAAAATACTCGCTAATATGAAGAAAATTGCTATTATTGGTTTTGGAGCATCCTCGATAATCAGTTTATATAATCTTTTAAAGCAAGCAAAAAGTTCAGAATTTTCTATAGATGTTTTTGCGAAAGATGATTCATGTGGATATGCTTATGAAACAAATAATTGCAATCATCTTTTGAATGTCAGAGCTATTAATATTAGCGGGGTTTTGGACGATGATTATGATTTCTTAAATTATCTAAAAAGCAATAATTATAACTTCGGTGAACAAGACTTTGTAGAAAGAAGAATATTCAAAGAATATTTAAAAGATTTAAGATTAAGGTCATTTGATATCGCTAGTTATAAAAATATTTCTCTTTCTTTGTTTTATAGGAATATCGAAGAAATTTCTTACCAAGATAACAAGTTCTTTATTGGTGATATAAAGCAAGGTTATGATTTTGTTTTTTTATGTATTTCAGCTAAATTTAGAGATAATAATTTTTTTAATATTGATATATCAAAATATATTTTAAAGCCACAGATTCACATAAAAGGAGCTGGCTTGACTGCTTTTGATGCAATCATTTCATTACAAGATTTAAATTATGCGGGTACCATTTTTCTTCATTCAAGAAGTAAAAGAATTCCTCAGCCTCATAATGCAAGAATTAGTAATTCATTAAATCCAATAATTTCTATTAGTGACGCACAACTGCCCTTATCTAAATTGTTTAAAAAATTTGTGAGTGGATGCAGAAACTCTGATAACTGGCAAGAGAGATTTGATTCAATTAGACCAATTACAAATGATATTTGGAATCAATTTACTCTTGAAAAAAAGAAAAGATTTATGAGGCATTTATTCAGAATATATAATATTCACAGACATAGAAGCCCTTTATCAGTTTATAACAAAATTGTTAATGTTTTACAGAATAATAGAGTTGTAATAACTAATGAAATAATCAAGGATCATGATTTTATTGACTGTACAGGTTTTGATTTTAATTATAAAGACCAATTAATAGATAGGCTAATTGCAAATAATATAGTTAAAAAAAATGATTTGGAAATGGGAGTAGACTCTTCTAAGGAAAATTTTTTTATAATCGGAGCGCTTAACTCGGGAACTCTTTTGGAGACTACTGCGATAAATGAAATAAAATGTCAGGTAAGATATTTTTTAAAAAAACTTTTTTCCTAAATTTTATTAATTTTTATAAACCTAGTTCAGCAATTTTTTTCTTTTTTTCAATTTTGCATTTATATAAAAAACCATCATAATCAAGATTTTTGATTTCCTTTTTCATAAACAAAAATTCATTTTTGCATATTGCATTAACTTTTTTATCAATTTCTCCGCTTGGTTTTTCTTCAAATATCTTATTTTTTGCCTTTACTTTAAGACCAATATTTTCTGGATATTTAAAACCAGAACCATTGCTAAAGTCTGCCGCAAGGGCAAATGGAGCAATATAAGTTAGAAGAATATTTGCCCATATTATTGGTTTATGTTGTGAAGAAATTTTTGTTGCACCCTCAAATTCATCATTATTGCATTCGATATTTACATCGGAGTATGAACTTTGAATCATGGTATTTGAATGAGAGGAAAATGACCATCTTCCCATAGGATTTGTTGCCACACAGTTTAAGTCATAAACTTTTTTGTTATCTACTTCATTTTCCGTGATTACATTTATGTTTTGATAGCGACTGCTAAATAATGTTGAACATCCTTGATTTAAAACAGCTATAAAAATTATTGATGATATATTAACAATTTTTCTTGTTATTTTCATTGAGAGGCCTAATTAACATTTAATAAAGCTAAGACCATGAGAGATTTTCATGGTCTTTTAAAAATATTTTATAGTTTTTTAGCTTTAATTTCTTCGGCAACAGCATTTGGAACCTGCTCGTAAGAATCAAATTCCATTGTATATTGTGCCCTTCCTTGAGACAGGGAGCGTAATGAATTAACGTAACCAAACATTGCAGCTAATGGAACTTTTGCAGTAATAACTTGAACAACATCTCTTGGTTCAAGGTTCATAATTTGGCCACGACGTGAGTTGATATCACCAATTACATCGCCCATATAATCTTCTGGAGTTACAACTTCAACCTTCATTATTGGCTCAAGAATAACCGCGCCAGCTTTTTCCATAGCCTCACGGAAAGCACTTCTTGCGGCAATTTCAAAAGCTAAAGTCGAAGAATCAACATCGTGATAAGCGCCGTCAATTAAACGAGTTTTAAGGCGTACAACAGGATATCCAGCAAGGAAACCAGTTTCTTTTGCAGATTTAAGACCTTTTTCAACGCCAGGAATATACTCTTTTGGAACTCTTCCGCCAACGATTTCGCTAATGAAAATAAAGTTTTCTTTAGCTTCTTTTTCATCGGTAATTGGTTCAAAAATAATTTTAACTTTTGCAAATTGACCAGAACCACCTGATTGTTTTTTATGAGTATAATCAATTTCAACTGATCTAGTGATGGCTTCGCGATATGCAACTTTCGGTGCACCAATATTTGCATCAACTTTGAATTCACGCTTCATGCGGTCAACAATAATTTCAAGATGCAACTCTCCCATTCCTCTAAGAATAGTTTGTCCAGATTCTTGATCAGACTCAATTCTTAGCGATGGATCTTCAGCTGCAAGGCGTGACAAAGCCATGCCCATTTTTTCTTGATCAGCTTGTGATTTTGGCTCAACTGAAACTTCAATAACTGGATCAGGAAATATCATTCTTTCGAGAACTATATCATTTCCCGCTTCAACTAAAGTATCACCTGTTGTGGTATTTTTTAAACCAGCTAACGCCACAATATCCCCAGCATAAGCTTCTTTGATATCTTCACGATTATTGGCATGCATTAAAAGAATACGACCAACACGCTCCTTTCCATTTTTGGTTGTGTTATTAACACCGGTACCGCCAGTTAAAACTCCGGAATAAACACGCACGAAAGTTATTGAGCCAACGAAAGGATCGTTCATAATTTTAAATGCCAATCCTGCAAATTTTTTATCGGCACAATTTATTGTAATTGGCTGTTCATCTTTAAGATTTATTGCTGGAATTTCTTTAATATCAACAGGACTTGGAAGATAATCAACAACAGCATCAAGCAATGTTTGTACGCCTTTATTTTTAAAGGCAGTTCCATTGAGAACTGGAACAAAAGATCCAGCAATTGTTGCTTTTCTGATGCAGCGCTTAAGATCTTCTTCTGAAATTTCTTCTCCTCCCAAATATTTTTCCATAAGCTGGTCTTCCATCTCAACCGCTGATTCTACAAGTAATGAGCGATATTCTTCTGCTTTGCTTTTAAGATCTGAAGGGATTTCTTCATATGTAAAATCTGCTCCCATAGTTTCGTCTTTCCAAACAACGGCTTTCATTTTTACAAGATCAATCAGGCCACCATAATTTTCTGCTTCATGAATTGGTAGTTGAATTGGTATTGGCTTTGCTCCAAGACGAGTTTTCATCATGTCAACACAACGATAAAAATTAGCACCAGTTCTATCCATTTTGTTAACAAAGCACATTCTAGGAACTCGATATTTATTGGCTTGTCTCCATACAGTTTCAGATTGAGGCTCGACACCGGCAACAGCATCAAAAACTGCAACAGCTCCATCAAGAACTCGAAGAGAACGTTCAACTTCAATAGTGAAGTCAACGTGACCTGGAGTATCAATTATATTGATACGATGATTGCGCCAAAAGCATGTAGTTGCAGCTGAAGTGATTGTAATACCTCTTTCCTGCTCTTGTTCCATCCAATCCATAGTTGCAGCTCCGTCATGAACTTCACCAATTTTATGCGATTTACCAGTGTAAAATAAAATACGCTCAGTTGTAGTGGTTTTGCCGGCATCAATGTGAGCCATTATTCCAATATTGCGGTATTTTTCGATTTCTATTTGACGTGCCATATATTGATTTGAATGTGAATATTTAAATATTTATCAGTATTTTACTTGTGAAAAAATTGAATTACTTTTTTATAAATTATAAAAAATCATAATAAAAAAATTCAACTATAATTCTTAATTAAAAATAGGCATATATTATAGTTTTCAAAAATTAAAAAGCAAGTTATACTAGATTAAGTATATCAAATTTTGAATTAAATGCCTCTTTTTATTACAAAAATCAAAATTTAACTAAAATTTCTTTTAAAGAAATCAATGACTTTATTGAACTCTTCAACATCTACTGTCTTTTTAATTAAGGATGAGCCAATATCATTTAAAAGAATAAATGTGAGATTTCCTGATTCAATTTTTTTATCTTTGAATAAATGTTTTCTTAAGGATTCGGATGATGCACTCGGGATTATATCTGTAAAGTTTGTTTTTAAATTACATTTTTGATAATGGTTTTTAATTTTTGTATATTTCTCTTCAGAAATATACCCTAAATTAACTGACATTTTTGTGGCCATTAACATTCCTATAGCAACTGCTTCGCCATGATTTAAAATATCTAAATAATTAGTTTCAGCTTCTAGGCAATGTCCAAATGTATGTCCAAAATTTAGAAGAGCTCTAACAGAAAATTCCTTTTCATCCAAAGAGACAATTTCAGCTTTTATTTTGCATGATTTGATAATGATTTCTTTTACATAATTTTCTTCAAAATCAAAAATCTTCTGATGATTTTTATCAAGAAATTCAAAAAAATTGCAATCTCTTATAAGTCCATATTTCAAGGCTTCAGCGTATCCAGCTTTAAATTCTCTAGTTGGAATTGTTTTAATAAAATTTAGGTCGCATAAAACTAATTTTGGCTGATAAAAGCTTCCGATAAGATTCTTGCCAGATATAGAATTAATGGCGGTTTTGCCTCCAACTGAACTATCAACAGCGGCTAGCAATGTTGTAGGAATTTGAATAAAATCAATTCCCCTTAACAAAATACTTGCGGCAAATCCAGAGATATCGCCAATAACTCCTCCACCAAGTGCTATTATCAAGCTTTGACGATCTATATTTTTTTCTAAAATCTTTTCGCAAATCATTTCAAGCGTATCAAAGTTTTTGTTTCTCTCACCATTTTGAATGATAATTTGCTCAACTTTTTTACTAGATATAGAATTTGTTACAGTTTCAAGATGAATTTTAGCTACATTTTCATCGGTTATGATGAAAATTTTGTGATAATTATTGCTTATAATAAATTTATCTAAATAACTTATTGCACCACTTTCAACAATTATATCATAGCTTTTTGATCCAAGTTCAACCCTAATTTTATTTGTCATTTTTATCTTGAAAAAATAGTCTTTTAATTATATTATTGATAATCAAAAAATAATATTACAAATTCAATTATGCTTGCTGCAACAAAAAACGCAATTCTAATTTTTTCCGATGGAACCGTTTTTAAAGGTCATGGAATTGGTTTTGTAGGAAAAACTTTTGGAGAAATTTGTTTTAATACTGCAATTACTGGTTATCAAGAAATTCTTACAGATCCTTCATATCATGGGCAAATAATAACTTTTACATTTCCGCATATTGGAAATGTAGGTATTAATTTGAGTGATATAGAGGCCAAGGAAATCAAGGCTTGTGGACTTATTATTAGAGAAAATATCACCTCGCCATCTAACTATAGAAGTGTGGAAGATTTAAATATTTGGCTAAGAAATAATTCAATTACCGGAATTTGTGGAGTTGATACTAGAAAAATAACTAAGCTTATTAGAAGCAATGGTGCCAAGAATGTCGCAATAATATTTAAAGAAAATATTTCTCAAAGTGAAATAGATGAATCTATAAAATATTTACAAGAAAATAAAGACCTTAGCGGCGTAGAGCTTGCATCAAAAGCAAGTTTGAATAAAAGTTTTAATTGGGGTGAAGAGGGAAGATGGAATCAAGAAGATAATAAATATAATCTTCAAAAAAATAAAAAGTTAAAAGTAGTTGCCGTTGATTTTGGTGCGAAATTAAATATACTTCGTTGTTTAACAGAGGTCGGTTGTGATGTTGAAATTGTTGGCTCAAAAGCAACATTTGCAGAGATAATGAAGCATAATCCAGATGGTGTTTTTCTATCTAATGGACCTGGAGATCCAGCTGAAACAGCAAAGTACGCCTCAAAAACAATCAATGAAATACTTGATAATAATATACCTCTTTTTGGAATTTGTTTAGGACATCAACTATTGGCTCTGACAATTGGCGCTAAAACAATTAAAATGCATCAAGGTCACCGTGGAGCAAATCATCCCGTACAAAATCTTAAAACCAAAAAAGTTGAAATAACAAGTCAGAATCATGGTTTTTGTGTTGACGAGAATTCTCTTCCAAAAAATGCTGAAGTTACCCATAGATCTTTATTTGATAAGACCGTAGAGGGAATTGCCTTGACTGATAAAAAGGCATTTAGCGTTCAATATCATCCAGAAAGCTCTCCTGGGCCTTCTGACAGCTTTTATCTATTTGAGTCTTTTGTAAAAATGATGCAAAAATAATTTAAATGTCTCCAATAAGTTTGGCATATATACTGGTTTTTCTGCCGATAATTTTTGCAATTATCAACTATTTTTTTTCAAATAATTTAGTATCAAGATATCTTTTTTTGTTTTGCAATTTTACATTGGCAATAACATCAACTATTATTATTAAAAATCTTTCAGAAAATATTAATTACAGTTCTGGGTCATCATTGTTATCGCTTGCTTTAGAAATTTCCATAACAAGAGAAATATTGTTTTTTATAATAATGATTTCTTTAATACAAATTTTTTTAAGATTGATAATAAAAAATATTGATAATGATGCATATAAAAATGATTCCCTGCGCCTTGTAATGATATTTTCTATCAATGGAATTGCATTTAGTAGTAACTTGATAAATATATTATTTTTCTTAGAAATTTATTTATTGTCGCAGTTCAAAGTTTTTTTGAATCATGGTAATAAAAATTTTATAAAGCAGATTAGGCAATATTTTGTTAATTATTGCGCTGCCTCAATTTTATTGATGATATCTTTTTTAATTATTTTTCTAAATTTTAATAGCTTTGATCTTAGTATTTTAAGAGAAAAAGTTGCCATTATCCACAACTATAATTTACTAAAAATACTATCAATAATTATTATTGTTTTATTGGCAATTATAATGGTTCCTGTAGATTTAATTAAATTTTTAATTAAAAAATTTTCATTATCCAATATTTATTTTTTAGGTATAATAATTTTTTTCAACTTTAATATTGGTTTTTTAATATTAAGAAAAGTTGATTTTCTTATTTTTAACAATTCTACAATTTATTTACTGGGTTTAGTCGCTCTTTGCCTCTTTTTATATTCTATTTACTTTGTTACTTTTGGGAGATATATGAAGATGTTTTTCATGGCATCAATATTTTCAAGTATTTCGCTGATAATATTTGCCTTTCTAATAAATATACAAAATCTTAATAATTTTTACTTATATTGGGTAAATTTTAATTTTATTAATTTAATTTTATTATTTTATCTATTTTATTTACAGAACAATTTTAAAAATACATTACTACAAAATTATTTTTTGATAAGTCGTAGTCAGGTTATTGCTGTATTTTCTATTTTGTTTTTTGTGGCGATAATTTTTCTTATTTTTATAACTAATATTTCTTATATTTCCTTTGCTTTGAATCAGTTAAAGCGTGATAATAAAGAGGTTATAAATTATATATCGGTATTTTCAATATTTGCTGCTTTATTTAATCAAATAATCTATATGAAAATTTTTGATAATATTTTTTTACAGCCAAAAACAATGTCAAGATAATAATGAAATTCTTATTTCCAATAGCTATAATATTACCGTTTTTAGGTTCTTTATTTTCAATATTTCTTAAAGATAAAAAACCAAATATAGAAAGATTCTTTATAGTGGGTATAAATGTTTTATTTATTGTAATAATTTTGGGTTTGTGGAGAAATTTGGGTCATAATGTTTTAAATATTTTTTTATTAAATAAAAATATAAGTTTGTCATTAGTTCTGGATGCTGATAACTTTAGAGAGCTAATTATTTCGTGTTTTTTAATGACAATTCTAACATTTTATTCAATTAAAATCAATTTGATAGAAAGTCATCGTCATAGCAATTTTTTGTTATATTGTGGCATTTTATTCGGTCTAGTTAATCTCGCAATATTTTCTGCAAATATATTTAGTTTATTTTTCTGTTTTTATCTTGCGCAAATTACTTTCTTAAAATTATTTATAAGTGATATATATAAGACAATCAAGGTTAACTTAAAAGATCATAAAGGCTATTTTACAATATTTAAAAACAAGAATTTTAAAGTAACAATATTTAAAATAATTTTTTTAAGTGAGGTTCTTTTATTTTTCTTGGCAACTACATTGGTTATTAATTTCTCTCAAGATCCGCAAATTAGTCAATTCGGAGTTGATTTATCCTCTAGTAAAATAATAACAATATTAATTATAAATATTTTTATACTTTCGATTTTTCTATCAATCTTATTGCCAACATACTTTCTTTTTAAAAATGATATCAATGATTCAGCAATTACAAATATTCTAGCTTTTGTAGTTTTTTTTGTTTTTTTTAAATTTTTAGTTTTTATAAAAATAATTAAATCTATTATTTCTATTGGATTATTTAGTGCAGTATTTCCTAAGTTAATTTTAAATTTAATAATTTTGATTCTTGCAATAGAGATGATGATTTCACTTGGAATGATTTTATTTACAAAAGACATCAAAAAAATTGGTATACAATTATTTTTCAATCAATTATTTTTTCTCGCGATCAATATCTTGTTTATGTTTTTCTATGATGAAGAAAATTTTCCAAAAATATTAGAATCATTTGTTTTATCAATAATTTTATTTTTTATAACCTTTTCTAGTTTGCTAGTTTATCTCAGGGGCTCAAGCAATAAGGATATTGCTGGATTATTTTTTGATATGAGAATTTCTATATCTTTAATTATTTTCTCTTTAATTAATATCTGTGGATTGGCTCCTGGTTACCACATGTTAATCATATTCAATTTGATAAAATTTTATTTAAGTAAGAAATTATATTTTATTTTAATTATTGTGTTAATAAATATTTTGGGAATAGTTTTGTTTACTTCAAAACTTACATGGGTAATGATATCAAAACAAGAAAACAAAAGAGATCAACACGATATTGATCTTGCTAAAAAGATTGATAATTCTATAAGTATAACTTTTCCATCTTTTTTAACAGCTTTGGTAATAATTGTTGCTGGTTTTGTAACAATTTTCATTTAGAATTCTAAAATGATATCTTGTTTAATTTAGTAAATTTTATATTTTAACTTTATGAGTAATGTAAAAAATATTGTAAAAAATATTTGTATTAACGCGAAGAAAGCCAGCAATAATCAATTGGCAATAGATATAAGAAATAAAATTTTACTCGATGTTTCTAGGTCTATAAAATTGCACTCTCAGGAAATAATTGAGGCTAATAATCTTGATTTGGAGTATGCCCATAAAAATAATTTAGGATCGGCAAAAATTGATCGGCTTACTCTCAATTCCGCAAGAATTGATGCTATAGCTAATTCATTAATTGAAATTTCGAATCTGGAAGATCCATTGGGAAAGATTTTATACGAAACAAAAAGAGATAATGGTCTTCATATAAAAAGAGTCTCAACTCCTATAGGGGTTATATTGGCAATATTTGAATCAAGACCAAATGTTGCTATAGATATTGCTGCACTTTGTTTTAAATCGGGAAATGCTGTAATACTTCGAAGTGGTTCTGATTGCATGAATTCCGCTAAGACTCTAATTAAAATTTTTAAACAATCTCTTGAAAAATTTTCATTGGATCAGAATATGGTTTCGATTATATCGGATAGTCATCGTGATTATGTAAAATATTTACTTAAAATGGATGACTTTATTGATGTTGTGGTTCCTCGTGGCGGTAAGTCTCTTATTAAAGCGGTAATGAAATCTTCTAAAATTCCTGTTTTTAAACATCTTGAAGGTAATTGTCATACTTATATTCATGAAGATGCTGATATTGAAAAATCTCGAAAAATATCGGTTAATGCCAAACTTAGAAGAGTAGGGATATGTGGCGCTACTGAAAGTTTAATTATAGACAAAAAAATAGCAAAAAATATCTTGCCATTATTAGCGCATGATTTTTATGTGAATGGTTGTGAAATGAGGGGTGATAAGCATTCAATAAAAATTGATAGTCGTATAAAATTAGCAAAAAAATCTGATTATTATACAGAGTATCTAGATAAAATAATCTCAATAAAAATAGTTGAAAATATTGATCAGGCAATTCTTCATATAAATAACTTCAGTTCCAGTCATACCGAATCTATTATTTCAGAAAATATGGAAGCTGTTAATAAATTTTTTTCTAAAATAAATTCAGCAATTGTTATGCATAATGCTTCCACACAATTTGCTGATGGAGGAGAATTTGGTCTTGGTGCTGAAGTTGGAATATCAACCGGAAAGCTTCATGCAAGGGGTCCTGTTGGTCTTGAACAATTAACTACTTATAAATATTTAGTTGATGCAAATTGTGCTTTAAGAAAATAACTATGGAAAATAATATTATAAATAATCTGGCAAAAATTCTCTCAAAAATGCCTGGTATGGGCCCAAGAATATCAAAGAGAATAGTATTGCATCTTGCGTTGAATAAAGATAAAGTTCTTTCACCACTCATTCAAAGTCTTAACAATTTAAAAGATAATGTTAGAGAATGTGGTGTTTGTGGTAATATTGATAGTGGAGATATTTGTTCTATTTGTAGAGACTTAAAGAGAGATGGTTCGGTAATATGTATTGTTGAAGAGGTTTCTGATTTATGGGCAATTGAAAGATCAGAAAGTTACTTTGGAAAATACCATGTATTAGGGGGAAGACTTTCTGCGCTTCAAGGAACAATGATTGAAGATCTAAATATAAAATCTTTACATGAAAGATTATCTAAAGACGATTCTATAAAGGAACTTGTTATTGCAACATCAGCAACTATTGATGGACAAACCACAGCACATTTTATAACTGATAATTTTAAGAATTATAAATTAAAAATAACGCGACTTACATATGGAATTCCGATGGGAAGCGAGCTTGATTATCTTGATGAAGGAACAATAAATGTCGCTTTTAAAACACGCAGCGAATTTATATAAAGAACAAACTCTTCTAAAATAAATTATACAAAATGTGCCATAATAATTGCGCATGAAGTGGCAATATTTAATGATCTGGCATTATTTGTCATTTTGATTGTTATCTTAGCAAATGACAAGTTTGATACCTCTGGCGGAACTCCTGAACTTTCTTGTCCAAATAGAATTACATCATTTTCAAGGAATTTAAAAATTCTATAGTCATTGTTTGTTTTTGTTGTAGCAAGTATTAGCCTGCTATTTTTCTCAACAATTTCTTGATCATAAAATTCATTAAATGAGTTGTGGCGATGTATTTTTACAAAATTAATATAATCAAGTGCTGATTTTTTAATTCTTTGAGTGTCAAATGGGAATCCGCATGGCTCAATGATATGTAAGTCTAATCCAAAACATGCGCAGCTTCTTATTATATTACCAACATTTAAAGCTATTTCTGGTTGATAAAGTGCAATTGAAGGCAATTTAATTATTTTTTTGGTCATTATTATTTTTGCTAGACACTGGATAGGCATCTAATATCGGAGCAATATTGCGTATTATTCTTCCAGCAACTGGTGCAGAAACCATCCCTCCAGTATTAAAACTATAATTTGGATGATCTAAAACAACATAAACCAAATATTTAGGCTTTGACATTGGAAATACAGCTAAAAATGATGCTATTGTTTGTCTTTCATTATATCCCTTTCCCTCAACTTTATTGGCGGTGCCAGTTTTTCCTCCAACTTCATAACCCTCTATATCAGCTTTTTTGCCAGTGCCTTCAACAACAACTTTTCTCATCATGTCTCTCATAATCATCGAGGTTGATTCCTTGATAATTCTTTCTCCCTCTGGGGACTCTTTTAATTTTAAGAAAGACGGATCGTATAATATTCCGCCATTGACAATAGCTGCGGCAGCAGTTGCTATATGTAGTGGAGTCACTGCTATACCATGACCATATGAAATTGTATATAGATTTATATCGCGCCAAGATCTAGGATAAATTGGCTTGCCAAGACCAGGAAATTCAGTGTTAAGTTTTTTCAAAAATCCAAATTTCTTAAAATATTCCTTCTGATTTTCTACGCCAATTTTCTGAGCAATTTGAACTGTGCCAATGTTAGAAGAGTGAGAAAAAATTTCATCAACTGTCATTTCTCCTTTGAATGGATGGTCATCATTTATTGTAAATCTTCCATATTTTATTGGGTTGGTTACATCAAAACTATCGGTAATTTTTACTAAATTTTTATCAAAAGCAATGGCATTAGTGAAAATTTTAAATATTGATCCAAGTTCATAAACTCCTCCAGTTACTCTATTAAAGCGAGAATTGTCATTGGCAACAAATTGAACATTGGGATCGAAACTTGGAAGTGATGATATTGCAAGAATTTCTCCATTGGTAACATTCATGATTAAACCAGATGCAGCCTGAGCCCTGAATTCCTCAATTGCATTTTTAAGTTCATCTTCTAAAATATCCTGAACCCTTATATCAGCAGCAAGCTCTATATCTTCCTCATCTCTTAGTAGTTTTTTATTATATTGCATTTCAATCCCAGCAAGACCATTTCTATCAAGATCGACATAGCCAACTAAATGAGAAAAAATTGATTTTTGAGGATAGACTCTAATGCTATCTTCTTCAAAAAGTAATCCAGCTTTCTTAAGATCTTTGACTTGATCTTCTTGACTTGGAGTTACATTCCTTCTTATAAGAATCCAATCTTTCTTATTTCTCCCAGAAATTATTTTACGAAGTAATTCATTATAAGAAAGTTCCGGGAAAACACCTACTAAACCCTTTGCAATTGATTGAGGGTCTTTGACAAGAACACTACTAATATAAAGTGACTTTGTTTTTAAATCGGTGGCAACTAGAATCTTGTTGCGATCAAAGATATTAGCTCTTCTACTGATGTTATTGAAATTATATATACCTTTAACTTTTACTTGATCTCCAAGAAGCGATAATTGAAAAAGTCGAAAAATTATTACAAAAAAAATTACAACAATAATAGCGTAGACAAGTATCAAACGATTTTTATTGATGTCACTGATTGGCATTAATTTTTAAATCTTCGTTTCTTCTATAAGTTTTTTTACTGAATCAACAGAGCGATTGAACATGGTTAATTCTTGCATATTAAGTTTTACCTCAACAATTTTTTCAACCCCATTTTCACCAATAACAGATGGAACTCCAATATATAATCCTTTTACGCCATATTCACCATCAAGATATGCGGCAACTGGAAGTATTCTTCTCTTATTGTAAAGGTAACTTTCGGCCATAGCTATAGCAGAGGATGCGGGAGCGTAGTATGCAGATCCAGTTTGAAGCAATTTAACAATTTCCGCTCCACCATCACGAGTTCTTTGCACTATTTCATCTATTTTAGTTTTAGTAGTCCATCCCATTTCAATTAAATCAGGAATAGGAATTCCTGCAACTGAAGAATAGCGGGTTAAAGGAACCATAGTGTCGCCATGTCCACCAAGAACGAAACAATTAACATCCTCAACTGAAACATTAAACTCGCGGGCTAAAAAAAGTCCAAAACGAGAAGAGTCAAGGACTCCAGCCATTCCAACTACTTTGTTTGAAGGTAAACCAGATATTTTTTGCATTACGTAAACCATGGCATCTAATGGATTAGTAATAACAATTACAAATGCATTTGGTGCATATTCTTTTATTCCTAAAGCAACATCTGATATGATTTTAACGTTAGTAGCAAGAAGATCATCGCGGCTCATACCGGGTTTTCTAGCAATTCCTGCGGTAACAATTACTACATCGGCACCAGAAATATCTTTATAATTTGCTGTTCCAGAAATATTGGCATCAAAATCTTCAATAACTGAAGATTGTTCTATGTCAAGAGACTTTCCTTTTGCAGCCCCATCATTAAGATCAAGAAGTACAATATCTCCTAGATTTTTTAAACCAGCCAAATGTGCCAGAGTTCCACCAATGTTACCAGCGCCAATAAGTGCGATTTTATTTCTTTTACTCATATTTTTTATCTATTTAGATTTGTTTATTTAAACTTCTTTTATTATATAATTTATTATCATTTTATCAAGATCAATTATAAATAATTATAGGGATTTTTTTTGAGGAAGTTTTGAAAAAATAAAATCTGTAACAATAACTGGTAGAAGTGCTGCGAGCCAAACGATGAAATATAATGGAAGAGGAAAGGCAATTCTTGACTTATTTTTTTTGAGACCATAAATTATTTTTTTTGCGCATTTGTTTACTGGAATAATAAATGGCATATAAAATTCATTAACATCAGTCATCGGGGTTTTAACATATCCCGGACAAACCACATTTACTTTGATGTTATAATTCTTTAAATTTCCACGCAAGCCCTCTCCATATACCCTTACCGCAGCTTTACTAGCACTATATGCAGGAGAGCTAGGAAGACCTCTAAATCCTGCTAATGAAGAAATTAGAGCAATTTGACCATAATTTCTATTTTTCATTTTTATAATTGCAGGATTTATTACATTTAAAAGCCCATCTAAATTAGTGGCAAATATTTCTCTGATTTGATTATCACTTTCTATGCCTTTGCTTGTTCCAGCTGATATTCCTGCATTAGCAATTACTAAATCAAGCGCATAATTTTCTTCAATTTTATTTATCCAATCAGATACTTCTTGCTTATTTCTTACATCAATAGATTTTATAAAAACATTTGCTTCCAATTTTTTACAAATTGTTTTAACATCTTGAAGCTTCTCTATATTGCGAGAACATAAAAATAGGTTTACACCCTTTTTACTATATTGAATTGCAAGCTCTTTACCTATTCCAGAACTTGCTCCGCTAATTAAAATATTCATTTAATGAAATATAAATTTATAACATTTGAAGGAATTGAAGGTTGTGGAAAATCTACACAAGCCAAAAATTTGTATGATATATTAATTCAAAAAAATATTGATGCAACAATTACTCGTGAACCTGGGGGAACACTAGCATCAGAGAAAATAAGAGCAATTTTGTTAGATGAAAATATTGAGAAACTTGAAACCAAAACGGAAATACTTCTAAATTTTGCTTCAAGAATTGAGCATGTAGAAAAGCTTATAAAGCCAGCTTTAAGATCTAACAAAATTGTTATCTGCGATCGTTTCTTTGATTCAACTTTTGTTTATCAGGGGTATGGTTTTGGCACGGATCTTGATGTTATAAAAAATATTAAAGATATCGCCATAAAAGATTTTTCTCCCGATATTACATTTTTGATTGATATACCAGTAGAAATAGCATTCTCTAGAATAAAAGACCGTTCATCTAACAACAGATATGAAAAATTAGATATTAGTTTTCATCAAAGAACAAGAGATGGTTTTATTGCAATTGCAAAAAAAAATAATAGAATAAAAATAATTGATGGAACGAAAACAATAAATGAAATTGCGCAAGATATCAATAAAATCTTGGAAATTTCATAGATTAATTTTATTGCTCGATAATAAAACCAGAATTATAAAATACAGAAATAGCTTCTTTTGTTTTTAAGAATTTAACAAATTCACGAGCGTTCTCCATATTATCTCCTGCTATTACAAGGGCCTGGTAAAAAATTTGACTATTTTTAAAAGATGAGAGAATTTTTATATTCTTTTTATCCTTAACCTCAGAAGATAAAAGAATAGTATAGCTTTGTGGATTGGTATTTATTATATTTAAAACTGAATTTTTATCTTCTTGAAGTCGATTAAATATTTTTATTTGCTTAAGATTCAAGTCTGTTACCAACTGTTGACTATATTGCCCAAGAGAAGTTCCATCATGATCGATAACAATTTCTGATCCATAACTATCTAAAATTGATAACGCGCTGACAAGGTCAGGTGATTGATTTAGAAATTCATATGGAATTTTGCTATTTCTATCCGAGGTTACTAATACCAAGGAATCATCTGCAATATGACTAATGTTGTATATATCAACAAGTCCTTTTTGTTTCAAATTTTCTATCCAGAATTTATGAGCAGAAATAAAGACATCTGCCGGTTCTCCACTTTCGATTTCAGATATTAAATCTGTTGAAGATGAAAAATTAACAGAAATTGTAACCCCATTTTTTTGAGAATAAATCCTTGATAATTTTGTTAAGCTTGAAACCATATTTGGCTCTGCAAGAACTGTAAGATTCTTGATTTGAAGCGCTAAAGCATTTTTGCAATTAAGAGTAAATATAAATATTAAAACTAATTTAATAATTACTCTTAATTTCATATTTTAGACTGATAACATTGATTTGCGATTATTATCAATTTCTTCAAAAACATCTTCCCATGTTCCAGTGGTAGATGCTTTGCTGTATTCGGTAACTCGATTTTCAAAAAAGTTAGTATGTTCAACTCCATTAAGAATTTCGTCAAGCCAAGGCAAAGGATTGTCATCAATCATGTAAATATCCTTGAGACCTAACTGACTTAGTCTTCTATCGGCAATATAGCGAATATATCGCTTAACTTCTCGAGATGTTAATCCTTCTATGTTACCAAGTTCAAAAGCCAAATCAATAAAAGCATCTTCGAAATGCACAATAGTGGCGCAGGCTTCATAGATTCTTCCTTTTAGCTCTTCATCCCAAACCTCTGGGTTTTCTTGAACAAACGTTCTAAAGAGTTTTATAATTGATAAAGTATGCAGCGTTTCGTCGCGGACAGACCAGGCAACGATTTGACCCATGCCTTTCATTTTCCCAAATCGTTGAAAATTAAGTAATATTGCAAATGATGCAAAAAGTTGTAAACCCTCTGTAAAACCGCCGAAAGCAGCCAATGTGATTGCAATATCTTTTTTTGTAGAAACTCCAAATTTATGCATATAATCATATTTATCCTTCATTTCCTTATATTTCATGAATGCTTGATACTCGGTTTCTGGCATTCCAATTGTATCGAGCAAATGAGAATAAGCAGCTATATGTACAGTTTCCATATTGGAAAAAGCTGCAAGCATCATCTGCACCTCTGTTGGCTGAAAGACACGAGAATAATTTTTCATGTAGCAATTATTTACCTCAATATCAGCTTGAGTAAAAAATCTAAAAATTTGAGTTAATAAATTCTTTTCAGATGCAGCTAGATTATGCTTCCAATCACGAACATCGTCAGCAAGAGGAACTTCTTCGGGAAGCCAATGAATTTGTTGTTGCTTTAACCATGCATCGTAAGCCCATGGATACTGAAATGGTTTGTAGACTGGTTTTGCATCAAGTAATGACATAGAAAAAATAATATTTTGTTTTAATTTCTCTAAAATTATAACGATATTTTTTAAGATAAACAAGTTTTTTATTGAAAAATTTTACGATATATTTTTTTACAATAAATTTTTCAATAACTTCAATAACCTTATAAATTTAAGGTTGTAAAATATTTTTTTTTGTGAAAAATACTTTATGGTATATTGTTTAAAGCTTTATGTAATGTTTAAAAATTATTTTAAAGTTTCTAAATTTTTAAATTAAGATTTTCCTTAATTTTTTATGAATAATTAATTATTTTTTGATATGTCTGTATTAGTCGGAAAAAAAGCGCCTGATTTCACTGCTGCTGCAGTAATGGCCAATAATGAAATTGTAGATAAATTTAATCTTCATTCCTATTTAAATGGAAGAATTGGAGTTTTATTCTTTTATCCGCTTGACTTTACTTTCGTTTGTCCTTCGGAGATTATTGCTTTTGATAATCGTTTAGAAGAATTTAAAAATAGAAATGTTGAGGTAATTGGTGTTTCAGTAGATTCGCATTTTAGTCATGTTGCTTGGAAAAATACTGCAATTAATAATGGTGGTATCGGTCAAGTTAAATATCCCTTAGTTGCAGATCTAACTAAAAATATTGCTCGAGATTATGATGTTTTAATCAACGATGCTGTAGCTCTCAGAGGGACATTTCTGATTGACCAAGATGGAACTGTGCGTCATCAACTTATTAATGACCTACCTCTTGGAAGAAGCATTGATGAGGCTCTGCGCATGGTAGATGCACTTAAGTTTCATCAAGAAAATGGCGAAGTTTGTCCTGCCGGTTGGAATAAAGGTCGCAAAGGAATGAAGCCAAGCTCCAAAGGGGTTGCTGAGTATCTTGCTTCACATTCAGGAGATTTATAATATAACTATCACCATCTTTGTTTGGTGGTGATTTTGCTTAGTTTCAAAGCTAGGCAATTTAAAAAGTTAATAAATTATTTTTAAAATAAAAAACTAGCTTGACTAGTAAAAATACACTTGTATAATACTAGCCCTTAAAATATTAATTAAGTTAAAGAAAATTAAATAGAAAAAAATGCCTACTATCAATCAGCTTATTAGAAAGCCTAGGGTTAAACAAAACAAGAAAAATAAAGTTCCGGCAATGCAAGCATGCCCTCAAAAAAGAGGTGTTTGTACTCGTGTTTATACAACAACTCCAAAAAAACCAAACTCCGCTTTGCGTAAAGTTGCTCGTGTAAAACTAACAAATGGACATGAGGTTATTGCTTATATTCCAGGTGAAGGACATAATCTTCAAGAGCACTCTGTTGTTGCGATTAGAGGTGGTCGTGTAAAAGACTTGCCCGGTGTTCGTTATCACATAATTCGCGGTTATCTTGATACTCAAGGTGTTAAGAATCGTAAATGTTCTCGTTCTAAGTATGGTGCTCAAAAACCTAAATAGTTTTGTGTTTTGCTATATATTTTTGAATGTTAGAAACAGATATTTGTAGTTTATATAAATTAATAATTAATAAAAGTTAAAATGCGTAGAAGAGCCGCACAAATTAGAAAAATTATCCCCGATGCAAAGTTTAATGAAATCATAGTTTCTAGATTTATTAATCGCCTTATGGATGATGGAAAAAAATCAGTTGTTGAAAAAGCTGTATACAAAGCCTTTGCAGAGCTTGAAAAAAAATTAAAAAGAAATCCAATAGAGATTTTTAAAGAATCTCTTGAAAATATTACTCCAAAAGTTGAAGTTAGATCAAGAAGAATTGGTGGCGCAACTTATCAGGTTCCTGTTGAAGTTTCTCCTAGACGCGGTTCTGCACTTGCTTTAAAATGGCTTAAAATTTCGATTGGTAATTTAAAAAGTAAAGATTTAGCTAATAAAGTACAAGTCGTAATATTGGAATCTCTTGAAAATAAAGGTTGGGCCGTAAAGAAGCGTGAAGAGGTGTTTAAAATGGCCGAGGCTAATAAAGCTTTTGCTCATTATCGTTGGTAGAAGTTTAATCTAATATTTAAGTTTTAAAAATTAAAACGCGCCTATATTATTTATAGGTGCGTTTTTTTTATGCAGCAAAAGATTTTTATTAAAGGAAATTTACAATTTTTAAAAAATATTTTTTAAGATAAATATAGTTTAATATAAAACTATTATACATCCTGTAAAAAGTTTTTAAGCAGCTTTGCTCTTTTTGGATGTTGGAGTTTCTTTAAAGCCTTAGCTTCAATCTGACGAATTCTTTCTCTTGTAACTGAGAATTGGCGCCCCACTTCTTCAAGAGTATGATCGGTAACCATTCCGATCCCGAAGCGCATCCTCAAAACCCTTTCTTCTCTTGGCGTTAAAGATGAAAGCATTTGCGCAGTCATTTCTTTGAGTTTAGAGTGAGATGCGGCATCAAAAGGAAGAACAGCTCCTTTATCTTCAATAAAATCTCCAAGTAGACTATCCTCATCATCTCCAGATACAGGAGACTCAAGGCTTATTGGGTCTTTTGATGTTCTAAGAACTTTTCTAACTTTTTCAACAGGCATAAGAAGTTTATCAGCAATCTCTTGTGCATCAGGCGTTCTTCCCAGTTCCTGCGTTAATTGCCTTGAGGTTTTTACAATTTTATTAATTGTTTCAACCATATGAATTGGAATTCTAATTGTTCTTGATTGATCGGCAATAGCTCTTGTAATAGCTTGTCTTATCCACCATGTGGCATATGTAGAAAATTTATAACCTCTTCTATATTCAAATTTATCAACCGCCCGCATCAATCCAATATTGCCCTCTTGAATCAAATCAAGAAATTGCAGGCCGCGATTTGTATATTTTTTAGCAATAGAAACCACAAGCCTCAAATTGGCCTCAATCATTTCTTTTTTTGCCTTAATTTCATTATCTTGGCTTTTTCTGAGTTCATTCACTAGGGCTTTAAATTCTTTAATTTCAAGGCCAAGAAGTTTAGTTATTTTATTAATAGTAGCTCTAACATCATCAATTTTATTTGAATGAATTTTAGAAAATTCTTGCCATTTTTTATCTTTATGTTTACTTAAGATTTTACTCCAGTCATTCTCTGGATTAAAATTCTCATATTCTTTAATAAAAACTAATCTATCAATTTGACAGCTTCTTGCGCAATTCAGAAGCGAAACTTCTAGGTCTATGATTCTTTTATGGGCTTCATATAATTGGTCAACTAAAGCTTTTATCAAGGCATCATTGAAGCTTACCTCATTGGTTAATTTGATAAAATCGTCTCTTAGCTTTATAATCTCCTTATCTTTTTTGGATTCACTTATTGTTTTATTAGCGCATTTATCGTTAATTTTTTGGCAAATAGCAGCAATTTTGCCAAATAAATCAAGCATTTTTGGCATTAAGATTCTTTCCATGGAAACAAATGATACCGCACTCTCATCTATTTGTTCAAGCTCATCGTCATCAAAAATTGTTTCATCAGTAGAAATATCGCTTACATCCTGCATTATTGTAGTAAGATCTTCTTCTCCGTTATTATTGTCTTGAGAGTTATGATTATTTTGTTGATCATTGTTTTTAATCAATTCTTCAAGTTCTGAATTGTAAGTTTCATCAATTCTTATAATATCTCTCAAAAAGATTGTTCCATCCGCAAGACCGTTATACCACTCAATGAAGTGTTTGGTAATAATAGGGCTCTGATATAGTGCTTTAACTGTTTTAGACCTTCCCTCTTCGATACGAATTGCAATTGACACTTCATCATCCCTGGTCAAGAGTTTTACATTGCTCATGGATTTCAGATATGTTTTAACAGAGTCTTCACTTCTCTTTTGACTCTTATCCTCTTCCCTCGTAATGACACCTTCTTCAATAAGCTTTTCTATATCTTCTTCTTTTTCAACAACATTTATTTTAAACTCATTTAAAACATCAAGGATTCTTTCCATTTTCTCTGGATCAATTTCGAGTTCAAGATTCTCATTAATTTGATCAAAAGTAATAAAACCCTGATTCTTTCCTATAGCTAAGATCTTTTTTAATTTTTCTGAGAAAATGCTTGAGAATTTTTTTTCATCTTCCTTAATTAAAGATTTTACATTTTTTTTCTCAGAATTAACTCTAACAGAAGTTGCAGGAGTTTCATATTCAGAGTCTTCTATAGAAATTTTTGTATATTTAGATATATCTTTAATTTCTTTTTGC
>Ga0214917_10000049_pt1 | contig 131098 bp, 122 predicted proteins | sample LL_1208_BB_MetaG_FD_177983 | JGI IMG/M metagenome (GOLD analysis project Ga0214917, IMG submission 177983) | Freshwater microbial communities from Lake Lanier, Atlanta, Georgia, United States - LL_1208_BB | ecosystem: Environmental > Aquatic > Freshwater > Lake | place: USA: Georgia...
CGTTGTCGGCCACGATGACTTCCCCGTGGATGCCGAGGCGTTGGAAGCCGGCAAGGGTTTTGCGGATGACCTGAGCAAGTGTTTCCGCTTCGTTGAGACAGGGAATAACGACCGAAACCTCGTACGACGACGGCGTTGTCATGCCAACACTTCCTTTTATTGGCCAGTACCTGGCCAGTAAGTTCGGTGATAAAAAATTAACGGTTATCGCCGTCGCCACCGATAGCGCCACGATCGAGGCGGTCATAGAGCTTGGTGAGATTGGCGCTGGCTACTTCTTCGAGGGTGATGTCGAGCTCGGTGCAGATTTGCGCCAAATACCACAATACATCGCCCAACTCTAGTTTGAGCGCGTCGCGGTCGGCATCACTGATAACCCCAGCGCGGTCGCGGAAGATTTTTTTGACTTTGCCGGCTACTTCCCCTGCTTCGTTGGCTAGCCCGAGCGTGGGGTAGACGATGGCGTGATCGGTCTTGATGAGACTCCAGGTGCGTCGTGACGCACGCTGGTATTCGTTGAGCCCGTCAACCTGCATGTTGGCTCCTTTGACAGAGAGAGTGGCGCGGACGGCGGGACTCGAACCCACGACCAACGGTTTAGAAGACCGCTGCTCTAATCCACTGAGCTACGCCCGCATGTCAGAGAAATCATTAGTACTATAGCATAGTTTATGCTAGTTTTTCTATTGTGATAATGCGAAATTTGCGGTGTTTTTTCTATGTGCTATGCTAATGGGTAACGCTAAATGCCCCATTGGTATCGTCTGCAAACCAATTATTGCGATTTGTGCATCGTTGTGATGTAAAAAAGAATCTTTGCGTTATGCAAGGTATTTGTAGTGGTTTTGTGGAATATGAGTTATGCAAAAATGAGACACCGCTCACAAATTTGAGAGCTTTTGACAGCTATCTGCATGACTCTGGTAGTTGGGGTGTTTTAATATACTTTGAATGCTTGGGATGCATTTTTGTAAAAGGAATCTCATGTCACAACCAGCTGAATCGCGAATTGAAGGATTTTATCGACTCGACCCACTCGCGCGGCGTGCGCGGGTGCGTGATTTTGCCCGGCTTGATGACGCTACCACTGCTGCACTTGCCGGTGGTCAATTGGGCTTAGCCAAAGCCGATAAAATGATCGAAAACGTGGTTGGGAGTTACGAGCTCCCACTGGGAGTCGCCACCAACTTCCGCATCAATGGCCGTGACCGCCTCGTCCCGATGGTTGTCGAAGAACCCTCGATTGTCGCTGGTGCGAGTTATGCCGCCCGCATGGCCCGCGAAAGTGGCGGGTTTGTGGCGTCGCACACCGCGCCAATCATGATAGGCCAAATTCAACTGATTGCCGTGGCGGATGCTACGAGTGCGATGGCCAAGATTCAGGCGAGTCGTATGCAAATCATCGAATCTGCCAACGCCCAAAGTCAGAGCATGGTGGCGCGTGGTGGTGGCGTGCGCGATGTGGAATGCCATTACTATGCCGATTCGCCGATGGGACCCATGCTCATCGTCCATTTGCTAGTTGACTGCCGTGATGCCATGGGTGCCAACGCCGTGAATAGCATGTGTGAAGCCGTGGCACCACTGCTCGAATCCCTGAGCGGCGGGCAGGCTATGTTGCGGATATTGTCGAACCTCACTGACCAACGCTTGGCCACTGCTCAGGTGCGGATTGCTCCGGTGTCACTACAACGCGATGGTATTGCAGGGGCAGAGGTGATTGAACGCATCTTGTGGGCGCATGCCTTTGCGGTGGTCGACACTCACCGTGCTACCACGCACAACAAAGGCATCATGAATGGCATCGACCCGGTGATTGTGGCTACCGGCAATGACTGGCGGGCTATCGAGGCTGGTGCCCATGCTTGGGCGGCGCGCAGTGGGCGCTATACGTCGTTGTCGCATTGGTATCGTGATGCGCATGGGTTTTTGTGTGGTGAATTGACGATGCCACTGGCAGTGGGGATTGTCGGCGGGGCAACCCGCGTCCACCCTACGGCCCAAGCCGCATTGCAGGTGCTGGGTGTCGCCACTGCCGGTGAATTAGCCGAGATTTGTGTGTGTGCTGGTCTTGCTTCCAATTTGGCAGCCATGCGGGCCCTTGCTACCGAAGGAATTCAACGCGGGCATATGGCCTTGCATGCCCGCCAAATCGCCATGGCCGCCGGAGCCCAAGGTGACGATGTGACGACGATTGCCCAAAAAATGATTGACATGCAGAGTATCAAACCAGCTACTGCAACGGCGTTACTCCAGCAAATTCACCTATTGGCGGTGTAGTTTTTTATCAAAGGAAATAGGCATGAAGCCAGATCGACCAGTAGGAATAGTGGGGTACGGTGCCTATGTGCCACGCTACCGCATCGCCGCCAAAGATATTTCGCAAGTGTGGACGGGTGGCTATGGTGGCGTACCAGTCGATTCCAAAAGTGTCCCAGGCCCCGATGAAGATGTGATTACCATGTCACTCGAAGCGGCTCGCAATGCCTTACAACGTGCTGCCATCGCTGCCAACGATTTGAGTGCGGTGTGGATTGGCAGCGAATCGCACCCCTACAGCGTCAAGCCGTCGGGGACGGTAGTAGCTGAGGCGTTAGGTGCGACACCATTTGTGAGCAGTGCCGATTTTGAGTTTGCCTGCAAAGCGGGTACCGAGGCGCTGACTGCTGGTATGGGGATGGTTGGTAGTGGCATGGCGCGCTATGTACTAGCGATTGGTGCTGATACTGCCCAAGGGCGCCCCGGTGACGCGCTCGAATACACTGCTGCTGCCGGCGCTGCGGCCATAATTATCGGCGCTGCAGCCGATAGCCTCGCCACCATCGACGCGACGGTGTCGTATATCAGTGACACGCCCGATTTCTTTCGGCGTGCCGATCGCCCTTACCCGGTGCATGGCAATCGATTTACGGGCGAGCCAGCCTACTTCAATCAAGTGCGCAATGCCAGTCAGGCCTTGATGACACAACTGGGGGTGACGCCCAATGATGTGACGTATGCGGTGTTTCATCAACCCAATGCGCGCTTCCCGCAAGTAGTCGCCAAGCAATTGGGCTTCCGCAACGAGCAAATTGCGCCTGGATTGTTGGCTGCCAAAATCGGTAACACCTATTCGGCAGCGGCGATTTTGGGCTTATGTGCCACCCTTGATGTTGCCAACCCCGGTGAGGTGATTTTGATGACCAGCTATGGCTCGGGATCGGGTGCTGACGCCTATTTGATTCGGGTCGGTGATGCAGTATGTGTGCGCCGCAATCGTGCTCCAATGACGGCAAAATATGTGAACCGTGAAACAATGATCGACTATGCGATCTACGCCAAATGGCGCAATAAATTGGTAATGGGGTAGTGATGATGCGACCTGTCTATGTTGCTGGGACTGGACTAACTGCGGTTGGTGAACATTGGGCACGGACGGCCTTGTCATTGGCAACGGATGCGTTGCGGAGTGCCATGATTGCCAGCCCCAATCAACCAATCGGGGCGCTGTATGTAGCCAATGCCTTGGGTGCCGCCTTGGGGCAACAAAGCAACCTTGCCCCGGCGATTGCCGTGGCGGCAGGATTGCACGGCTGCGAAACGTTGATGATTGAATCGGGTGGGGCGGCGGGTGGTCAGGCAATCCGCCAAGCGATGCTGGCAGTTGCGAGTGGCATCTATGACACGGTAGCCGTGGTTGGTGTCGAAAAAGTCAGTGATGTGCTCGATGAGCGTCGCGAAGTCGCCTTGGCCTTGACAACCGATGGTGATTGGGAGGGGCTCCACGGCGTCACCTTGACATCGCAATGGGCAATGCTAATGCGTAAATATATGCATGATTACGCCGTCGCGAGTGCAGACTTCGCCGTATTCCCCGTCAATGCCCATGCCAATGCAGTAGCCAATCAGCACGCCTTGTATCGTTTTGCAATTACCGCCGATAAAGTGAAAACTGCCGCGATGGTGGCTGATCCGTTGTGTCTGTTGGATTGTGCGACGGTGGCTGATGGTGCGGCGGCGGTGATTATTAGTGCCCACCCCTACGCGAGTAATGCACGGACTGTGCGGATTGCCGGATCGGGGGTGGCGAGTGATGCCATTGCGTTGCACGAACGTGCTGACTTGCTTGATTTGGTGGCGGTACGTCTGGCGACAAGTCGGGCGTTGCACCAAGCGAATCTGAAAATTAACGACGTGCATGTGCTCGACATGACTGATCCGCATGCGATTTGTGCAGTGTTGACGCTCGAAGCGCTCGGCTACACGCCCCGTGGCACGGCGACGACATTGGGGGCGAGTGGTGCCATTCGTGCGAGTGGTACGGTGCCATTTGCGTTGACTGGTGGGTGCAAAGCCCGTGGTGATGTGGTGGGCGCCTTGGGGGTTTATCAGATTGTCGAATTAACCGCCCAATTGCGTGGTATCGCGGCCAACCAAGTGGCGAATGCAACAGTGGCGTTAGCCACCTGCAGTGCAGGGATTGCCAGTACCGCCGTGACGCATGTGTTGGTGGCCGAATAATCCGCAACGAATCAACAGAAGTGAGTCGATAGTATGGAATTGGCACGACATTGGCGCCAACGCAATGCCCGTTATCGTTTGGAAGGCAGTCGCCATCGGAGCGATGGTACCGTCGCCTTCCCCCCTCGTGAAGGAAGCGAATGGGAACCGTATGTGTTGTCGGGGCAGGGGGAATTGCTGACCTACGCCGTGGTGCATCAAGCGCCGGCTGGCCACGAAGGTGAAGTCCCCTATATGGTTGCGATTGTACAGCTCGTAGAAGGACCGCGGATTACAGCGCAATTGACTGATTGTGACACGTCAGATGTGACCATTGGCATGGCAGTCGAAATGACCACGCGGCTCTTGGGTGACACTGGTGCCGATGGATTGTTGTTGTACGGGTATAAATTTCGCCCCGTATTATAAAAAAACCGTAGTAGCGCCGCAGCATGCTGCGGCGCTACTACGGTTTGCGAATAACAAATATTACATCATGCTCCGTAACACGCCGACGACCCGCCCTTGGATGCGGACATCGTTGGCTGCCACATAAATGGGCTCCATGGTGATGTTGGCTGGTTGTAAGCGGACGCGCTCGCCTTCGCTGTAGAAGCGCTTGAGGGTGACGGCGTTGTCGCTGACGATGCGGGCTGCCACCATGTCCCCTTGCTCGGCGGTTTCTTGGTAGCGTAGCAACACGATGTCGCCATCATTGATGAGTGCGTCAATCATCGAATAACCACGCACTTTGAGGGCGTAGACGTTGGTGAGTTTGGTGCTGGGGACGACGTCTGCCGGGACATCAACATAATCGGCGTTGTCGCTACTCAAGTCTTCGGGGTCGGGTAAGGGTTGCCCTGCGGTAATGGTACCGAGCAACGGTACTTGAGTGCTCAGGCCGCTGAGGGTGATGACGTCACTTTTGGGGATTGAGATGCCCCGTGAGACCTTGCCTTCGCGGCGTAATACTCCACGCTGCTCCAAGACTTTGAGATTGTAGGCGACGACGGATGTCGACGAAATCGCCAAGTCTTCTTGAATTTGACGGATGGCCGGTGGGTAGTTGTGTTGCTCGACGAATTGCTCGATGTATTCGAGGATGTCGCGTTGTCGAGCAGACAAGGTTTCGTGATACTGCACGGTCGCGCCCCTTTCGTGGAATGCGAATATTTGTTCGTTAGAACTTATGTTCCATTATAGATTGTGAAAATGACTGTGTCAAGAGGAATTACGCATAAGAACGTGGTATGATGAGCAAAAAGAGACCAAAGGAGTCATATCGATGCCTACTGTAACTTTGGTAATTGTCACATACAACAGTAGTGCGGTGCTACCTGCCTGTGCTGCAACCCTCGCCCAGCTCGAGATGCCTGGAGGTTATGAGCTCATCATCGTCGATAATGCATCGCGTGATGATAGTGTGGCAGTGGCACACCAACAGTTCCCAACCGCACAAATTATTACGAATCGCCAAAATCGCGGCTTTGCCGCGGCGGTCAACCAAGGGGTTGCGCTGGGCAGTGGGCGGATTGTGGCAACGCTCAATCCCGATACCGAAGTCGCCCCTACTTGGTTGGCAGCCTTGGGGGCACCACTTGATCGGGACCCACAGATTGGGATTGTGGGCAGTGCGATTAGCGACCCCCACGACGGTCATTTGCTGCATAGTGGTGGGCAATACGACGCCGTGACCTTTCGGACTATGCATCGCGCCGATGTCAGCCAAACTAGTGAAGCCGATGTCGATTATGTGACGGGGGCGGGGATGGCGATGCGGCGCACCGATTGGGAACGCCTCGGTGGCTTCGACGAGGGCTTCTTCCCAGCGTACTTCGAAGATCTCGATTTGTGTTTGCGGGTACGCGCGAGTGGTCTGCGCTGTCTGTTTGTGCCACAAGCCCAACTCCACCACCACGAATCAACGGCGACGGGCAAACAAAGTGGCGCATTTTATTTTTATTACCATCGCAATCGCTGGCGCATGATTAGCAAAGCCTTGGCGACAGGGCAATTGGCACCAGATTTTGTGCAATGTGAGGCGCAGGCACTTTGTGCCACCAACATCCTCGACCGCATGGTGGCATTGTTGGTGGTGCGGATGGGGTTGCCTTCAGCGCAGCGTGGTTTACCAGATGCGGCGATGCAAGCAGCGATATTGCAGATTGGCAAACGGTTATCGTTGTTGGTGGATGATGCCTATCAAGATCCGGCACATTGGCCTAGTGACGTGCAAGTGTTGTTAGGTGTGCATCCGGTGACGGCGTATCAGTTTTCGTTTGATCGGCAAAAAATAAACCCGGCAGAGCGTAACCATGCGTTGCAACCCTACCCGCCGTTGAATGCGCAACCACTGTTGACTTCACAAACACCATTGTTTCAACGTTTATTTAGTGATTCGTGGCTGGCTAATCTGCGTACGCGTTTGTTAGGTCCGCAGTTTGTGGCATTTATTGATGCGGTGTTGCAACGCCAAGATGCGTTGTGGCAACACCAATTGGCGTTGCAAACCAACCTGATACTGCAGGGCTTGATGGTCGATGTGCTTCAGGTGGAATTAATTATTCGGCAAGCGTTATTACAGCATGCCATCTATTATCCGAGTGAGATTACGAATGAAAATTGATAATCGCAAAGATTACGCCCAAGCCGGACTCCACGAATCTGATGTGGTTGCTGATCCAATTGCTCAATTTGGGCAATGGTTTGCAGATGCGATGGCGGCTCAATTACCTGAGCCGTACGCCATGACGTTGGCGACCGTCGATGCCAGCGGTCGGCCGTCAGCGCGAATCGTGTTGTTGCGCGGTGTGGATGCTCGTGGGTTTGTGTTTTTTACCAACTATACCAGCCGGAAAGGGCAGGCCTTGGCGGCGCATCCCTATGCAGCGTTGATTTTTTATTGGCCAGAGCTTGAGCGCCAAGTGCGTATCGAAGGGAGCGTCAGTCAAATTGATGCAAGCGAATCCGATGCCTACTTTCGCAGTCGACCACTTGGGAGCCAACTAGGGGCGTGGGCGTCACCACAGAGCCAACCGATTGCTAATCGCGAAGTGTTGACCGAGCGGCTGGCGGCGCTGACGAATCAATACGGTGAGGAATTCCCGCCACGCCCCGAGTTTTGGGGCGGTTATCGAGTGGCGCCTGATGTCGTGGAGTTTTGGCAAGGGCGCCCCAGTCGCTTGCATGACCGGATCGTCTATACGTTGGTTGATGGAGTATGGCAGATTGGGCGATTAGCCCCATAGCAGAGGGATACAACGATGAATCCTTTATTACAACGGATGGGGTATAGCGCTAGTGATCGGGTGGTGATTGTGCATGCCGACGATATCGGTATGTGTCATGCCTCGACGGCGTTGTTGGATGGCTTGTTTGCGACGGGGGTGGTTACCTCGGCATCGGTAATGATCCCATGTGCCTGGGCAGCGACGGCGGCGGCGTGGTGTGCCGCTCATCCACGTGCCGATGTAGGGGTACACTTCACCCTCACCAGCGAATGGGCTACCTATCGCTGGCGGCCGCTAACCGATGCGCACCACAATGGCCTCGCTGATGCTACGGGATTTATGCCCCGTAGTAGCGCCGAAGTGTTTGACCATGCCCAGCGTGACGCAGTTGCTGCCGAGATTGATGCCCAATACGCCTTGGCGTTGGCGTGGGGGATGCAGCCCAGCCATTGTGATTCGCACATGGGGACAATGTTTGGGACGGGGATTTTTGAGTGCTACATGGCACTCGGGCAACGCTATCAGGTGCCGGTATTTGTGCCACGTCAGTCTGATGCTGATTTGGCACGGCGGGGCTTTGATGCCCAAACGCGTGCTGCGCAAATGGCCATGTTGCACCAAATCGAATCCAGCGGAATGCCGTTTTTTGACCACATGCGCTGGCTTGAATTGGGCGATGCGTCGGTGGGGCTGGCAGCCACCAAGCAGTTGTTTCACGAATTACCGGCTGGGTTGACCTATTTCATTCATCATCCGTCAATCGCTACTTCCGAATTGCGTGGAATTGCGCCTGATTGGCAGGCCCGCGTGCGTGATTTTGTTGTGATGACCGACCCCGAATTGCGTACCTTTGTCGAAGCAGCCGGGATTCATTTAATCGGTTGGCGTGATATACAACAGGCCTTGGCAAAGTAATACGGTGTAAAAACAAAAGCTACTGGCATGAATACAGACCACCCCGACAGATGCGTATGCAGCATGTCGGGGTGGTCGTTTTTAGTGGAAGCCGAGGCCACGTTCGCGTAGGCTGACCCACTGCCCTTGGCCGATGATGAGGTGATCGAGGAAGTCGATATCGAGTAATTTGCCAGCCGCCAAGACATCACGGGTGACTTGGATGTCGTCGCTCGACGGGGTCGGGTCACCTGAGGGGTGGTTATGTACCAAAATAATCGCCGCGCTGTTGAGGCGAATTGCTTCTTTGAAGACTTCACCGACGCGCAACAGTGACGAATTAAGGCTCCCCACATAGAGGGTTTGGATTTTTTGGACACGGTTTTTGGTGTCGAGACAAATCACCCGTAAATGTTCTTGGTCGAGGTGGCTCATCTCGATAAGCATGAGTTGGGCGGCATCGCTGGGGGCACGAATCTGGAAGCGCTCTTCGAAGCCGGCGAGCACCATGCGCCGAGTTAATTCGAGGGCGGCTTTGATGCGAGCCGCGCGCATCGTACCGATGCCAGGAAGTTGTTGCAGTTCGTCGATGCTCAGCCGTTGCAGTCCAGCCAACCCGCCGACATTCCCCAGCATGTGCTGGGTTTGCGGTTGGTCGTTGGTGCCAAGCAACAACATAATCAACTCGGCATCACTGAGGGTACTTGCGCCATGTAGGGCCAGGCGCGCCAAGGGGTGTTCGTCAGAGGTGGCCTCACGGATGCGCAAGGGGAATGTCATGGAAAGACTCATAAGCACCTCACAATCAGCAGTACAATGGCAAAAGATTTGCATTGGACAACCGATAGCGGGCATAAAAAAGGTACGCACGCCCCCCGCGCTTAGTTATGTGCCAAGCGTGCCTAGTCGGCTGGAGTTAGGCGAGCGGGGTAATCGTTAATTGCCGCAAAAACATACGGTATTGATCGATGGTAAAGAGGCCTGCGTGGGGCTGTAGGGCATTGGCACTGCCAGCGGCGACGCCACAACGGAGTGCTTCGGCGAGCGAGTTGCCTTGTTGCAACGCAACGGCTATCCCCGCCAGCGTACAGTCTCCGCTTCCCACTGGGCTGACGGCGTGGATGGTTGGTGCAGCGACGTACCATGTGCCGCTGGCATCGACGGCGATAGCGCCAGCGGCACCGAGGGTAATTACTACAGCGCGGGGGCCATTGGCACACACGTGACGGGCCGCAATCACGGCTTCGGTATGGGTGATGATGGGGGTGTCGATGGCTTGGGCTAATTCGCTGGCGTTGATTTTGAGCAGACCAAGTGGTGCATCGATACAGGCCTGGAGCGGTGCGCCGCTGGTGTCGAGTAGCACGGTGCAGGTTGCTGGTACCGCATCGATGAGCTGGCGCAGTTGTAGGGCTGCTATGCCGGGCGGGAGGCTCCCCGAGATGGTCAAGAATTGCGCAGTCGTAGCGGCGGTGACGACCGCATGATGGAGCGCTTGCCATTCGACTGCACTGACGGTTGGTCCGGGCTCGTTGATAACCAATTGGTCGGGGGCGGCAGGGTCGGTGACTAGCAGGCAGGTGCGGGTTTGGTCGTGAATCGGCACTGCCGTGAGGTAGAGTCCTTCGGTAGCGGCGAGAGTTGCCACATATGCACCGGTGGTGCCGCCGAGCGGGGCGATGGCGTGATAGGTGCCACCGAGGGTGGCGATAGCACGCGCCACGTTGAGCCCTTTGCCCCCAGCGGCGTCATGACGTGATTGCACGCGGGTGACGTCGCTATGGCGAAAGCCAGGCACGATGAGGGTGCGGTCGCAAGCCGGGTTGCAGGTCAGGGTGACAATCACGCGGCTGGAGCAATCATAATATAGGCACGATTTTTGAGGCCCCCACTAAACAACGCCATCAAATCAAACATGCGCTTCATGAAACCGTATTTTTGGTTAAGCAATTTGATGGCACGCGACTCAATTGCCGGATCACTAATCACGTGGGCATAACCCTGCTGGGTTGGACCGAGCGGATTACCGGTGCGGTCTGAGGGCTCGACGACGATGCTGGGGTTGTTGCGGATGCGCTTGATTTTGCCGGCATCTTTGCCCGTCATGACATACAAATTATCCCCGTCTTGGGCAAACCAGACAGGTGTGCGTACCTCGATACCTGATTTACGATAGGTGATCAGGTTCATGAATTGTTGTGACTGTAGCTGTTCGAAGGCCATTGGCAATTACTCCTTGGGTGGGCGTTTGGTTTGCCGACCACGTATGATACCTGCCCGGAACGATAATCCGACTACGAACCCAACCACAAGGAAAACAATCAGAATTTCTTCCCAGCCAAGTGTCATAGTCATGCTCTTCTTGCTAATACGGATGGGATATGTTTTTAGATTGTAACACGCAATGAATTGAAAATTGAAAATGCAGAATGTCAGGCATATCGTATTGCACGTCGTTTATTCGCATACCGCAATCAAAAATAAAAAATGTCGCTGTGCCCGCTGGGTGCGCTGTGCCAGACAAGAAGGCGGAAGGATGAAGTAAAGGCGGAAGTGAGCAGATGTCGCTGAGCCCGCTGGGTGCGCTGTGCGAGACAAGAAGCGATGGTTTATAATGAGCAATAATGACAATCACCAGAAATAGGTATGACCATGTCACTTGTACATGTATCGCAACATCCCCTTGTATTGACCAAATTAACGATGTTGCGTGATCAAACGACCAACCCCAAGATTTTTCGAGAACTCGTCGGTGAAATAACACAGTTTTTGATGTATGAAGCGACCAACGACATTGCACTACAATCACAAGCGGTACAAACGCCGATGGCGCCTTATGCGGGGCATGGACTTGCGGAACGGATTGGGTTGGTGCCGATTTTGCGGGCTGGCTTAGGGATGGTCGAGCCGATTATTGATATGATTCCCACGGCGCATATTTGGCATTTGGGACTTTATCGTGACCACGATACTTTACAACCAGTCAGTTATTACAACAAACTTCCGCTCGAAGTAAATATTGACGTGGCATTGGTGCTTGACCCGATGTTGGCCACGGGTGGGTCGGCGAGTGCCGCCGTGACGGTGCTCAAACAATGGGGCGTCAAACGAATAAAATTCCTTGGCTTGATTGCTGCACCCGAAGGGGTGGCGCTGATGCATCGTGAACACCCCGATGTATCGTTGTATTTGGCCGCGATTGACGACTGCCTAAACGAAATTGGTTATATTGTGCCTGGGTTGGGTGATGCTGGCGACCGCCAATTTGGCACGTACTAAGGAGCGCGGGATGGCGATAATTGCAACCCTTGGCATCATGCTGGTTGGCTTTGTAAGCGCGTGGATTTTGACTCCTGTGGTTATTCGGCTCTGTCTTGCCCGTGGTTGGGTGGTCATGCCGGGTGGGCGGCGCACCCATCAAGGTGCCATGCCGACTATTGGTGGGATTGCCATTTACGCCGGATTTGTGGTGGCGTTGCTCGTGTCATGGCTATTTGGGCATTGGATCCCCGAATTACAACGCACCCCTCGTGACGAATTACGGTTGGGATTGTTGTTTGTGGGGGCAACCTTGACCTTTGTGGTGATGTGGATTGACGATGTAGTTGAATTGCCGTGGTTGCCTAAATTTGGCGTCAATATATTGGCTGGGGCGATTGCAGTGGGACCTTTTTTGTGGGACCAGCAACGCTATCCCGATGCCTTGGGGCAGTTGACCGAAGTGCGGGGCATCGTGTTGCTCGGATTTAATATTCCGTTTGGGCAACAGCTTGATTTTTATGCGTTATCACCGTGGTTGGCGATTATTGTGACTATTTTTTGGTTGGGCTGGATGACCAATACCGTGAATTGGATGGATGGTGTTGATGGCTTGGCCGCTGGAGTATCGCTCATCGCCGGGTTGATGTTGGGGCTCCATGCCCTCCGGCTCGCTCCTGCACAATACACCGTGGCGCTGGTGCCGTTGGCGTTGGCAGGGGCGGCAGCCGGGTTCTTGATTTTTAACTTCCCCCCTGCAAAAGTGTTTATGGGCGATGCGGGGGCGGAATTGCTCGGCTATGTACTCGGCATCAGTGCCATCATTGGTGGTGCAAAAATGGCCACTGTGTTGTTGGTACTCGGCGTGTGGATCCTTGATGTGGCGTGGTTGATTGTGTCGCGGGTGTGGGCGGGGCGCTCACCGACCCAAAGTGGCCGTGATCATTTGCACCAACGCTTGACCGATGCTGGCTTTGCGCCCCGCCACATTGCGCTTTATTTTTATGCCATCAGTTTGGTCTTTGGGATATTGGGGATTGCTGATATCGGTGCGATTGGCAAGCTATGGGCATTGCTGTTGCTGTTGATTGTGGGTGCAGTAACGATTGGCTATGCTATGCGCATCCCCAAAAAAACATAACAGTGTCGTAGACTTGGAGCATGCTCCAAGCCTACGACAGTGCTTGCGGGTCGGCGGCAAACTGGTCGAGCACTTCGGCGAGGCGATCGTCGGTGTGGCGCGCATAATATTGCTCGGTAATGCGCGTGTTGGCATGCCCGAGTAACGCCGATACCTCAGAGAGTTGCACCCCTTCGTTGAGCAACCACATCGCCACAAAATGACGAAACGTGTGCGGCGTGGTGCTCCGGAGCAAGCTTGCTTCGCGGAATCGCCCGGCCTGCTCGACCGTATCGGCTAAAGTAAACGAGGCATGGGTGACGATGCTCCAGGCCGCCACTCGGTTGAGGCGATGCCCTGCACCACGTGGCCCATGCGAAATAAACACCGCGCCGAGTGTGGGGAAGGCTGTCCGTCGTGCGAGGAGGTAACGCTCGAGGGCAGTGCGTGCATGTGGCCGAATAAACACCGTGCGCTGCTTGTTGCCTTTGCCAAGCACCGATGCACGCGTGGCGATGTGACCGTGATCCCCACGGATCGCGCTGATGTCTAGCGCCAAAAGCTCGGAAATCCGGGCCGCTGTAGAAAACAATAAATGTAACAGTGCTGCATTGCGTAAGCCACTCAGGCGCTCACGTTCATCTTTGCTGTGGGGCGGGCCCGCAGGGAGCTCGGTGTCATAAAACGTAACGAGGCGACGTAAATCGGCGACATCGGGGGCGCGACTAGGTGCCATACGTGGCAAAGCGTCACTGAGGTGCATTTGCAATACGGCGAGGTCACAGCTGAGGTGCTTGCGATCGGCGAGGTACCGACAAATCGCGAGTACACCGTGACTATAGGTCTGTACCGAGCCATCGGCTAGATGGCCGAGACTGTTAATCCATTCGGCCAAATCAGTGTTGGTAATGTCATTTGTTGAATGGCGGTGCTGTGCGAGCGCCCAGGTACTGAACGAATGCCATGCGTCACAGTATGAGGCAATGGTGGCCGGGGATAATTGGCGGCGCCGTTTGCGTTGATCGGTTTGCCAATCTGTCAAGGCTTGGGCAAATAGATAACTCATAAATGTACGTACCACAGGATGTCGTAATTGCTACCAGCATTATACTGTAGCGTGCCTATGGTTGTCAGCATGCTCACGGGGGTGGTGGTTACCCTGTGATAATTTGTTGATAGATTGCGGTGGTTTCGGGCTGTGGGACTTTGCCGAGCTGTTGAAACAAAAGAATTTGGCACGATTGATAGACACGGCGGACCATTGCACTATTCCCAGTCGCACGGTATGAGCACATCAATAAGCGGTGGGCTTCTTCGAGCGAGGCATCGTGACTCAAGAGTGTCCACATGCGCTCAATGAGTTCTGCATGGAGATTGAGTGACAAGAGTGTGCGTCCGAGGCGTAGGGCAATTTCAATGTATTCGTTGGCTGTTTGCTCGCGGTGTGTCAGTTGCCATTCGGCGATAGGCTGGTCGGCGAGGTATGCGCCTCGGTATAAATCAGCGGCATGGCGTAAGTGTGGTAGGGCGGTGCGATGGTCATAGATGCGCCGAGCAGCATTGACGGCATGGCGGAATTCGTCAATATCAATCGTGCTCTGTGGTGGGAGCTGTAATTGGATGCGGGAATTGTCAGCGACAATCAGCGCGGGCATGCGCGTCATGTCACCCAGGGTACGGCGTAGCCGCGCTAACGAAACGCGGACGTTGTTGTGTGCGGCAACGGGATCAAGCTCTGGCCAGAGCTGGGCGGCGATGGTGCCACGGGTCAGTGTATGGGTGTCTGTGCTAATCAACAACAAAAAAAGTTGGGTTACTCGTTGCGAGCGCCATTGTGTGGCGGTCGCCTGTGTGTGATTTAGGTAACAACGAAATTCTCCGAATGTGGTGATGTGGAGTGGTGTGTTGGCGGTCGCTATGGCGCTGGGTGTAGGCAGCGAAACGGTGTGCGTTGGCATCAGAGAACCTCTTTGAGCTGTATGGTGCATGAAAGTTTGATGATAGGATGACTATAAATTATTTGTGTGTCGGTTACCATCCCCCAAAAATACAAAGAAATATCCCCTCATCAAAATTAGTCACAACCATGGCAGGGTTGTACAACAGATGCTGTTTTTTTGCATATTTTTGCTTATTCGTAGAAGAGCGTAAGTGATTATGGTAGGATAAGAAGTACATGGTGATTGACAGATAAACAAACATCTTGCGTGCATTGTGCGTTGGTATAGGTTGAATGATGCTTTAGCAAGAATGGATGCCATGTAGGTGAGTTTTTGCCGAAAAGAATTTGGTAACGCTATGATGGCCAATGGTAGGAGCAGATATGAGTCGACGTAATCGCATTTTATTTGCAATATCAGATACCGGTGGTGGGCATCGCTCGGGTGCTGCCGCGTTGCATGCGGCATTGTTGCAACATCCTGATGCGCAAGGTTTGGAATATAGCACGATTGACCTGATTACCAGTACGGGGTTGCCGTTATTGCGCAATGCTCCTGGCTTATATGATAGTTTGTCGACCCGTTGGTTGCCGTTGTTTGATTTGTTGTACCAGTTGACCAATGGGCGGCGGCGAGTCGATACGATTTCCGAAATCGCCTATTTGTCGGCACAACGCAATATTCGTCGTGCTATCGATGCTTACAAGCCAGATTTGGTTGTGTCGGTTCACCCCTTGGCGAATCGTTTTATTGGGCATGCGCGGCGAACGTTTAACATGCAGTTCCGTTTTATTACGGTGGTGACAGATTTGGTGAGTTTACATGCTGCCTGGGGCGATTTGGATGCCGATTTGTGTGTGGCACCCACCCAAGAAGGTGCAGCGGTATTGCGTAAGCAGGGTATGCCTGCCGACAAAGTGGTCTATGTCGGATTCCCCGTGCATCCGAAATTTACTGCTTGTCAATTAACGGACGTCGATGCACGCCGGTTGCTCGAGGTCGATCGTGAGCGATTTACGGTGTTGTTAACAGCCGGAGGCGTCGGCTCGGGGCGCCTGCGTGAGTTGGTAATGGCACTCAATGCTGCGCATCCTGACATGCAGTTATTGGTAGTGACGGGGCGCAATGCTACGTTGCGCACAGATTTGCAGCGCCTCGGGTTGCCAGCGCATGTGCATATCTACGGTTTTGTTGACAATATGGAGCAATTGATGGCGGCGAGTGATGTCGTGGTAACCAAAGCGGGACCAGGCACATTGATGGAAGCACTGGTGATGCGCCGCCCCGTCGTGATTACCGAAGCGGTTGGCATGCAAGAACAGGGCAATATATCATTTGTGGTCGATCGTGGCTTAGGGGCGTATTCCAAACGCATTCCCGATATTGTAGCCGCCGTTACGCAACTGCGTGACCCCGTCATCCATGCGGCGACAGTGGCACGGTTGGCTGATGCGGTGCCACGCGATGGTGCCAAACGGATTGCAGATATTATTTTGGCACAGCTCCGTTTGGACCCCCCACTCATCACCAAGCGCACGTTAATGTCGACCGTGCCGCGTTGGTTGCGGCGGCGCGAAGTCACAGACGGAAATTCACGGCGGGTGCGATTGTTGAGCCTTGATGTGCTTGAGCGCTTGCGTCGCCACGGCGGATTGACGGTGTCGTGGTCACGGCGTGCCCGCCGCAAAAATCGTAAGTAACTCATGCGTTTTTTCACCCAAAAAACAGGCATACATAGGGAGTTTGTGGTAATTTGCAGAGCGAATATCGTGTAAAATAAGCTCAGTAGATTAATCGTTTTGTAATACTTCTCACGGGAGCACCCTTGTGGCACCTGATTACCAACATACAGATTCATTGCCTCTAATCAACAATCGACAGCGAAGTCGTGCGTTGACGTTGCGGCGGCGTCAGATTCAGCGTCGTGCACAATTCATGATGAGTGGTTTATTGGTGGTGTTGATTTTGATTGCAGCAGGTGGGGTGTGGTTTTTGTCGATTGAGCGCCGCTATCAACAGCGGATTTATCCTAACGTGTCTATTTTGGGGGTAAATGTAGGCGGGTTACAGCCCGCCGAAGCCGAAGCCGCCATTACTGAACACTTTCGTACATTTACCGATGCGCCTGTGGTGTTAAATTTTGAGGGTCGATCATGGCGGGTATCCGGGCATGATTTGGGTTTGGTGATGGGTGTACATGACAGCGTGCAACAAGCCTACCAAATCGGACGTGGTCGTGACATGATGAGCAACGTGCAAACAATTTGGCAGACACTGCAACAAAGCACGTCGGTGCCGGTGCTGATTGTGGTGGATGAAGCCAAGGCCCAAGCCGCTGTAGCGCGTTTGGCTTCAGTTGTCGATGTGCCGGCGCGTGATCCCAAACTCCACATGGAAGGGACAAGCTTGGTCGTGACTGATGCGAAGCCAGGCCGGATGTTGCTCGTTGATGAGACCGTCGCACGCATCCGCGAAACATTGTCGTTGTTGGTCAGCCAACAACAAGTTACTTTGGCGACGCGTGAATTATTGCCACGGGTGAGCAATGCCGCGATTCAGACTGCTCGCGCCCGAGTAGTTGATTTGATTAGTCAACCGGTGACAATTAAAGTAAATACCAAGGAATTTGTGTGGAATAGCGATGAACTTGCGCGCATGATCGAAATCGCGCAACACTCAGACCCGAATGGCTCCGATAGCTATGACGTATTTTTTAATCCGTATCAAATCGAGCGCCGCATGGAATTCATCGGCGAAACCACACAAACATTCCCGGTCTATCCGCGGTTGGCATGGAATGGCGGTGACTTGCAAATCATCAAAGCTGGCTCCCCTGGGTGGCGAATCAATAAACACGAAAGTCGCGACTTGTTTGTGACCAGTGTCGACCGAGGTATCCGTACCATTGAGCTTCAACCCCGCTATGTAGCAGTACCAATTGACAAAAACAATTTGGATTCGCTGGGAATTACTGAGCTTATCTCAGAAGGCAAAAGCGACTTTACTGGTTCGGCACCGTACCGAGTCACCAACATTCAAGCTGGGCTCGCCTTGCTCGATGGGGTTTTGGTTGCACCAGGCGATGAGTTTTCATTTGATGATACGATTGGCCAAATCGATGAATCCAATGGCTTCGTCAAAGGGTATGCGATTATTCAATCACGAACCCAACTCGAGTTTGGTGGCGGTATCTGTCAAGACTCGACGACAGTGTTCCGGGCTGCGTTTTGGGCCGGATTGCCTATCACAGAGCGCTGGGGACATTCGTTTTATATTAGTTGGTACGACAAATACGGTCCTACTGGGATGGATGCCACGATTTTTACGGGCGGACCTGACTTGAAGTTCTTGAACGATACCGGGCGTTGGATTTTGCTCCAGACCTATGCAAACCCCAAAACAGGTGTTGCGTCGGTGCGCTTGTATGGCACGTCACCCAAGCGCAAAGTCGAAATGACCCAAGTGATTCGTGACCGGGTTGTCGCACCCACCGCACCTGTCTATGTGACTGATCCCGAGCAACCGGCCGGTGCAGTCAAGCAAAGCGACCATGCGCGTGATGGATTGACCATCGAAATCGTACGCACCGTGACAGAACCAAATGGTACGGTCCGTGACCCCGACAAATACACGACGCGCTTTAAACCGTGGCCAAACATATTTGTCTTTAACCCTGTTGATTTGGCTGGGAATACTCCCAAAGTCCCCATGCCGCCGCCGTCACCGAATTTACGTACCCCGAGCGAAACTCCACCCGAAGGTGTGCGCTATATTGCCCCGGACAAAATTGTCCCTGCCACACCATAAATACTGGTGTATGGTTACCCCACCCCTGGTACACACACGTACCAGGGGTGGGTTTTTTTGGCTATGTGTGTGACTGCATGAGTTGTACATAGGCATCTGCAGCCAGGTGCCAGCGGAATTGGTGCGCTTGTTGGAACCCGGCGTCGCGGAGCTGTTGTTGATGATTTGTGTCTTGCCATAGGATGGCAATTGCGTTGGCCAGTTGCCATGGATGATGCATATCACACCGCACTGCTGCCGCACCAACTACTGCCGTTATCGCGGGGTGGGGGTGGCAAATAATGGGCACGCCGCTTGCCATCGCTTCAACCAACGGTAACCCGAATCCTTCGGCAAATGACGGTAATACAAACAGGGTGGCGTGGCGATAGAGGCTCGTCAACAGGGCGTCATCAGGCGTGGCAATCACCACAATCGGGATGTGGTGAAAGCGGGCATCGCGCCAAGGTTGTGGGCGATGGGCATTGAATTGTCCAACCAATACTAATTGGCTGTGAGCTGGAACGTGGCCATTGCGGTATGCGTGTGCCCACGCCTCGACGAGAGCACCAAGATTTTTGTGGGGTTGATTTGAACTTACACATAGACAAAATGGCCCCGTGATGGCAGTTGGCAATGGCTGAATTGATGGTGATTGCTGAAAAAATTGTTCGGCGACGCCGTTGGGAATCGCGTGAACCCTTCGTGTCGGCCACAGCTTGGCCATGATCTGCTGGGCAGAATGCGTTGACACGCTGGTGATTGCAGTAGCGCGGAACGCTACCAGCGTCAGCGCCACGCGTAATCCGAGCCTTACCCACCACGGTACGGTGGTAGTGAGTGGGATGATATCGTGGATGGTCACCAACAACTTGCATGGTAGTGGTATCAACGGAATACGAACGTACGGAGTAAAACACCAGTCAGCGTGCGTAATGGCGATGATGTGGCGCATTTGCCAGGCTTCTGCGAGGCTAAATGGTGCCGCAGTGAGCAGATGGTGCCGGACCTTGGGACTTTCCGTGGGAATGCTGAGGTAGCTGTTTTGGTTGCGTGAGTTGACGAGCAAATCAAGTTGTGTGATGGCTGGATGCTGGGCGAATTCGTGGGCCAGCGCGGTGACCATGCGCCCAATCCCTGGGTAGTGATTATTGGCGTAACGCAAATCAACGCATAATTTCATGATTGATACCAACCAATCATGTAGCCTACCGCACTAGCATATGATGCCAATGCTTTGAGTGGGTACCAGCCGATGCGCCATTGCGGTGCCCCGTATGAATAGGGGATGATGGTGTGGATGGGGATGATGATGGTACGAAAAAAAATCCACAGCGCGGCGTGAATCGGCGTATAAAAAAAATTCCCTCCTCGTGCGCGGGTAGGGTCACGGCGGACTTCTTGGGCATGGCCGATGCCATACGCCACATGTTTGCGCCATAAGGCCGTGAGCGTCGCAGGGGCCGGGTGGTAGACCCAAGTGTGGGCAACCAGTAGCAGATTGCCGGCGCTGCCCTTGTGCGTTGCCGTCCGCCGTGCCCGCACAAAAAACTCACTATCGACACCACGGCTAAGATTGTCATCAAATCCGCCGATGGCATCAAACCATGCCCGTGACATGAGACAACAGGTCGTGGTAATGTCACAATAAAAACTCGGTGGATCGGGATTGGTGATGGTGTCGTGGGTCACCACGCGATGGACGATGCGGGCGACTTGGGTGGCGACGGCCTGTTGGAAGGGTGGCGCATCGGGTGGGAGGATGCGGGCGCTTCCCACGATGATGACGCCTAGTTGCTGGGCCGCAACAAACAAGCGTGCGATGAGCTCGGGGTGCCCAAGGACGGCATCATCATCGACAAACAACAACCACTCGGCACTGCTCTGGGCGACTCCTTGGTTGCGTGCGCGTCCGTTGGGGCTGACCCCCTGCACCACAATCAATTCATCTACGTGACGGGTTTGCGTGTGGATGGCGGCGAGCACGGGGGCTGGTACCGTTGCACTGAGGCAGGGAATGATGGCGGCAATACGTGGATGTGACATAGGCATTCACCTGATTTTTTGATGTTGTGGCACTAACTGCGATTAGGTGGTGGAGATTTGATGCGATAGCATTCGAGGGTGCGTTGGTGCCATTGGGCGACCTGGTAGCGTTGAATGACACGCGTACGGGCATTGATTGCAATCGTAACGCGTAATGCGTGGTCGTTACATAGGCGCAGAATTGCCGATGCAATCGCATCTGCATCATTGGGACGCACCAATAGTCCACTTGCATTGGCTTCAATGACTTCTTGTAGATTGGGAATCGCACTGACAATCACGGGCCGTTCGAGCGCCATCGCATGTAATAAATGGAATGACATCTCTGCGTGGAGCGATGGCTGAACATAGATATCAATTAATGCCAAAAAACGCCGTTCATCGCTTAGCGATGCCAAAAAATGAATATGATTTGGCTGTTGACTCTGCTGTGCGCGTTGTTGTAAATTGGCGAGTTCTTTGCCGTCACCAATAATCACCAAGTGGGTGTTAGGGTATTGTTGCCATACGTGACGCATAGCGGCAATGAGTAGCGCATGACCGTGGTGTGGTATAAGCGCGCCAATGGCAGCGATGATTAACCCGTGGGTCGGCAAATGGTAATCAGCACGTGTTTGCGAGTTGAATTGATGCAACGCGTAGTGTGCTGTATCAATCCCAATCGGAATAACTTCTATGGCAGTTGACAGTAGCCGGTAGTGCGATTGAATGTGTTGTTTACTGGTAGTCGTAGGCACTAGAATTGTATGCATGGCGCGTAAGGCGCGCTGCCCGATGATGCGATCTATTGTGGCTAGGATGCCGGTATTGTGCTTATTGGGCGGAATCGTGGCGATAGACATGACGCGCTGGAGCGATGCGTGTGCTAACCAGATGGCAATTTGGCAATCGCGATCGGTTTCGGCGCAATGCGACAATAAATGCACCACAGTCGGCTGGAGTTCGTGCAAAAAGGCAATCAATGTCCGGACTCGCAATAGCCACGATGCGGTGGTCGGTAGAGCGAGCGTGATGAGTTCGATGTCGACATACTGTGTGGCGATTGCGTGGAATTCAGCGGGGAATGGAATGGTTTGATTGACGATGACGATGTGATAGCCAAGTTGCGTGCACGCCGGCAAGAGCTTTTGTAGGTAATCATATGTTTCGGCGGTACTATTTCGTCCGACAATGTACAAAAGCAGATTGCGTTGCTGTTGCATGCGATTGCAAATCCTTTTGTGTATGCTAGCTAATAATACGGTGAATAGCGATGATTGACAAAAAAACTTCGCTGAGCCTTGGGAATAAGCTACTGGTATGTCTGAATGCAACCGCCGTAGTGCATTAGCGGTGATGTGGTCGCTGGCGCAAGCGGCGGCGAAGGGCAAGTGTCTGCTTGAAGCGGGTAAGATTCCACCAGAGTGCGTCTGCCAATTGTTGGGGTTGACGGTGGATGGCGCGCCATGGCCAAGCGATGATTTGCCGTGCCACAAACCACCCTGTGATTGGCCACGGTTGTGTTTTGAGATGTGCATAAATGCCGTTGCGAATGTAATGGGAGACCCAGCGAGTGCTCCCGCCACCACTGCCGCCGCGCATATGCTCGATGGCAGTGTCGCAGGCTACTACCGTGCGGCGGCCTAATTGTTGCGCCCGCCAGCACAAATCGGTATCTTCCCAGTACAAAAAAATCGTTTCGTCGAATCCTCCCAACGCCACCCAATCAGTGCGGCGCATCATCAACGCCGCACCAGGGAGCGTGGCGCGATCAGCAATGCCGTGGTTCAAGGGGCGTTGTTCACCAGGATAGAGTGTTTCGGGAGCGATACACGCCACCTCAGGATGTGTGTCGAGGTGTGTAACGAGGCGTTGTAACCACCCATCTTGTACCGTAATATCAGGGTTGAGAAAGATGACATATTCTCCGCTGGCTTGTGCAGCCCCGCGATTACAAGCACTTCCGTAGCCGATGTTGCTCGGCAGCACAATCCAGGTTGCCGTGGGCAAATATTGCCACGGCCTATCGTGCGAGGCATTATCAACGGCGATGAGTTCGTAAGTAGGCATATTTTTGTCAAGTGTCAGCGATGCCGCAAATAATGGCAAGAGCGCCGCACTATTGTAGGTGACAAGGATGAGCGATACACGTGGTTTGGTCATGATGATGGTGGGCAAAGCTGGCGAAACAAAGTGACGAATTGTTGACCAACCTGTGCCCAAGTATGATTGGCGAGGGCGCGTTGGGATGCCTTGCCGATTTGATCGCGCTGCGGGTTGGCGAGGGCGCGTTCAATCGTATGCACCAAAGAACTACTATTGTCGGCATGAAAAACAAACCCCGTCACCCCGTCACGTACTTGCTCTAGTAAGGGTGCGAGATTGGGGACCACACAGACAATCCCGGCAGCTTGGGCTGCCACCAACATCCCCGACGTGGTAATCGAACGATACGGGAGCACCAACAAATCACAAGCCGCTAAATATTGGGCCGCTTCGTGCTCTGGCAAAAAGCGTGGCCGAATGGTGACATTGATACGCCGAGCCGTGTGTTGATGGATTTCAGAAAGATAGATTGGGTCAGCCACATGCCCTGCAATCACCAAATGGGCATGGGGGAGCAATTCCATCGCATCAATCAATGTCTCGATGCCCTTGTAACGCCGAATCATGCCGAGATAAAGCAACAATGGTGCCTCAAGCGTCAACCCCAACTGTTGGCGGGCGAGTTGGTGGGGTGGCAATGGTCCAAACGGTTGTGTGCTATGACCATGGGGAATCACACTAATCGGTGTGGTGGTGTGATATTGCTCGAGGAGCAGGGCACGGGTGGCATGATGATGCACCGTGACGGCGTGGCATTGGTTGAGGACGTGTTGGGTGGTACGCCGTGCAATATCGGGGTGGAGGCACTCGTGTGGTGTCGCATTGTGCACTGTCCAGACAATCATGACGCCGCGCCAACGCAACAACATCAACAACATAATCCAGGCCACGTAGCGTACCCATGTGCTTAGTTTGGAGGGGCGCTGGACCACCGCATCAAAAAAATGCAAGTGCAAAATACGCCCCCCCCGCCCCAATAACAAAGCAGGGATGGCGCGTCGCGGTGAGCGCCGATCAATGGTGAAATCAGGCGCTAACACTCGGTAGAGCTCGTCAAGGTAGGGACTATAGGTAAGTGTAGGTGGAAAGGGATGAATGATGGTCATATTCCCTCTTTTCATACCAGCAATGACAGCGGCTATCGACACACGTCATCACACATACTCGCTTCTTTGGGTACTACTGCGGGCTACCGCCAGCATGAGTCCAATCGTGCACCACAACAATGCAGTCATATGACTAAATTCAATATTGAAAAAATAATGATCGAGCAACCCTACTGCAAGGGCTGCCACCACCCCTGCTTGTAAGCCAATCAACCAGCTAGCGTGGATTTCGTCGTGGTGGGCGACAGCCGCGGCCAAGCTTCGCCAGCTCTGCACAAACAAACTCGCCATTAATCCCACAAACGCCAATAACCCGACCAGCCCAATCCGCTGGGCAATGGCGAGGTAAATGCTCGAAACCCCAGCGACCAAATCGATGTCGGGAGCCTGGCCAAAGCCAATCCCAAAAAAAGGATAGGCTTGGATGACCGCGATGGCGTTGTTGTATTCGGCGAGGCGCATTTGATTGGCACGGTCTTGGAATTGCACACCCTGGACCACCCGATTGACAAATTGCTCACCAATACCCACAAAAACTAACAATATGGTTGCTACAATCCCACTGCCAATAATCAACCACCACAAACGCCGATAGCGCACGGTGGCCACATAAATTGCAGCCACAATCAGCCCACCAAGCGCTGCCCGTGAAAAGGTCAAAAACAACGCCACGACGATGATTGCCGTGATGATGACGATGGTACGCCGGGCAAAAATCGGCCGTGCCACAATTAACTGCGTGGCTGCAATCGACCCAATCAACGCCAACATCCCCCCATAACTGTTGGGGTCGACACACAGCCCGATGGCGCGCATCAGTCCACTGGTATCATCTTCGACATAGCGCAAAATCCGCCCACTGGTAGGGTAGCCGATGCGCCCAAACTGCACCAAGATTTGTTGCGAAATCGTCGTCGGCATCACATATAAAAGCAACCCAATCAACGCCGAAATCGTGCCGCCAATTAACAATAATTGCAACGCCCAGCGGATATCGGCTTCGTGTTTGATGGTGTCAAGTACCACAAACATCACCAAAATCCCCAACAAAAATTTGCTGTAGTTGTGCAAGGTCGTCGCATCAGGCAGCCCTTTGGCCCCGAGAAACAAGGCAAACAGGGTGAAGCCGATAAACCCAAGTACCGCTGGGGCAAATGGCGAAAAATCAAATGTGTAGTCAACGCTGGTTAGGGCATTGATGAGCCGCATCATGATGAGTGCGACAATCGCTACCGATAACAATGATGGGGTGATGACGGCGCGGAACGGCAATGTCCCAAAGGGTAACACGGTAATCAGCAGCACCATGACTGTGAGCATGACCCGCACATTGCCCAGCATTTTGTAGGTCAGCGCGATCGCTGCAATCACCACAAATGGCACCCAAAAATAACTATAGACGAGCAGGGCCGCCCCACCGAGGCAAAGTACAATAGCCACCACAATCGCACTGATGAATTTGGTGGTGTCTGCTGACACTGCGCTCAATCGTGGTAATTGCATATTATGACTGTTCGTACAAATACAACGGATCGCGGAATGTAATGCGGTTAATCGTATCGTTAAGGGCGCGGGTGAATTCTTCGGGGCGGCCGCAGATGCTTGGGTCAAGCACTCCGGCGGTATAGAGCTGACGGACCTGCGTATGGGCTGATTTGCTCCGTAGCTCGGCGAGCGCCGCCACAATCCACGACCAGAGCTCACATTCGTGGTACGAGGCCGGTTCGGGTGCCGGCAGTGCTTGGCGCAAAATCCGTGTCACCGTACTAGCAGTCAACGGGTGCAAATGCGCCATCAGACTTAATAGCGAGCTCGCACTAATCCGTGATGCACGTGGGGCAGTCTGGTCATTGAGTAGCTCGGCAAATTGATGGATAATCTGCGGACCATATGCCGGTACCGTGTATTCGATAATTTCGTACAGCGATTCGATGCAATCATCATGGCGCCGCAATACATCTAACAAAATCGCTAGGGTGTCGCCATCCTGCCATTTACTCAAAAACACCAACGCATGACACCGCGCATAGGCCTTGTTTTCGTCATCGCTAAGGCTGGTGGGTTGGGCGAGCAATTGGCGCAATGGGACGGTTATTTCGGCTTGGGATTGCTGAATTACCTGGATTAGCCGCGGCTCAAGTACCGCCCCAGCAGTGCGGATTTGCTGGAGTATCTGTTGTACAAAAACAGGAGATGACGAGTGTGACACATCAATACTACCACTTGCTGAATGATACAATTATTGTACACCAAAGCGCCGGCATGATTCGCCGCACACGTGGGGCGAATAGTGGCGAATGAATTCGCCGGCATGATTTGCCCCTTCACTTCCTCCTTCCTCCTTCACGCTTCCTCCTGCATAAGTGGTATAGTGGTGATGGTTCGATTTTTCATAGGAGTACTCACAATGACGCGTGTATTGGTATGGAATGAATTCCGTCACGAAAAGGATCCTACCCATTCTGCCGGTACTATTTACCCCAATGGGATTCATGGCGCCATTGCCGATGGGCTCAAGGCCAGTAGCAGTGATTTTGTGGTCAGTACTGCCACCCTCGATGACCCCGAGCATGGCTTGACCGAAGCAGTGTTGGCCCAAACCGATGTGTTGGTGTGGTGGGGGCATATGGCGCATGACGCCGTTCACGACGACATTGTGGTCCGGGTCAAAAAACATGTGGTCGAACGCGGTATGGGCTTGATTGTGCTCCACTCAGGGCATTTTTCGAAAATCTTCAAGTCGCTGATGGGCACCACTTGTGACCTCAAGTGGCGCGAATCCGACGACATCGAGCGGGTGTGGGTCATCGAGCCGAGCCATCCCATTGCGGCCGGCGTGCCCCAACACTTCGAGCTCCCCGAAGAAATGTACGGCGAGCGCTTCGACATTCCTGCTCCCGACAATTTGGTGATGGTGAGCTGGTTTACCGGCGGCGAAGTATTCCGCAGCGGCTGCTGCTATCATCGCGGCAACGGCAAAGTCTTTTACTTCCGCCCTGGCCACGAGTCATACCCCACCTACTTCGACAAAAACGTCCAATTGGTCATCGCCAATGGCGTGCGCTGGGCCGCCCCCAATGGCTTGGTCCGCCCCACCTATGGCAACCACAAGGCTCTCGAAGGCCAAAAATAACCCTAGTGCTGGTGACGTACCGCGGCTCTGCGCCGCGGTACGTTTTTTCATCAATGACGCATCAAAAGGAATCGCCATGCCCCGTGCCGAAATCACCCTCCCACGCAATTTACGCGATGCCTTGCGGCGTGGCCACCCGTGGGTCTATCGCAATCACCTCGATGCCGCCATTGACTTGGCCGATGGCACCGAGGTGGTGGTGCGCTGTGGTGGCTGGCGCGGGATTGGCTTGTGGGATGCCCAAGGTCCTATCGCCATCCGCATCTATACCACCGCCAATCGCGTCGACGCCGCCTTGATTACCCAGCGCGTCCGCGAGGCCTGGCAGGGTCGATCAATCTTGCGTGCCCAAGGAGTGACTGCCTATCGCTGGCTGTTTGGCGAAGGCGATGGTCTGCCGGGGATTACCGTCGATTTGTATGGCACCGTCGCAGTGCTTCAGAGCTATGGTAGCGGCCCCGCCAGTATCGTCCATCATGTGGTGGCTGCCTTGGTGGCGGTGAACCCCGATTTGGTAGCGGTATTGGGGAGCAAAAACCGCGACGACGATAGCACCACCCCGCAACGGCGCGCCGTGTTGTGGGGCACTCTGCCCGACCACGAATTGGTGGTGCAAGAGCATGCCGGCTTGCAGTTTGTGGTGGATCCACAGGTTGGCCAAAAAACCGGTCTGTTCCTTGATCACCGCGAAAATCGTCAGACCGTGATGCACTATGTGGCCGGTTTGAGTGTACTGAATTGCTTCGCTTATACCGGCGCTTTTTCGCTGTATGCCCTCAAAGGGGGCGCCCGCAAAGTGGTCAGCGCCGACATCGGCCACGGCCTGGCTGAGGCTGCCGACCGCAATATCGCCCTCAATCAATTGCCCGCCGAGCGCCATCAATTTGTTACCCAAGATTGTTTCGATTTACTCCAAAAAATGACCGGCGATGGGCGTAAATACGACTGTATCATCCTCGACCCGCCCAGCTTTGCCCGCACCCGCCAACAGCGTGATGCGGCCATGCAAGCTTACACGCGCCTCAACATGTTGGCACTCAAATGCTTGACGCTCAATGGTTTGCTGGTGTCGGCCAGTTGTACCAGCCAAATCGGCCCCGAAGAGTTCCGTACCATGCTGGCGACGGCGGCCACGCATAGCGAAAAACGCCTGCAAATTGTGCACGAAGCGGGCCACGCCCTCGACCACCCTGTACCGGCCCACTTCCCCGAAGGACGCTACCTCAAGTGCATCATCACGCGGGTCGGTGAACTGTGGTGAGCAGTTAAATTTAGTGGACGCTTTCTGAAACTGTGCACAATCCGTGCACAGTTTTTTTTGTCCGTCTATACAAAATATGAGAAAACAAACAAATCCTGTGCAAGATATTGACAAAACATGAAAACCACACTACAATACGTACCGTTCGGTATATAAAGGGGTGTCATGGTACGAGACGGTGCACAAACCGCAGCCCGGATATTGCAAGTGGCGCATCAACTGTTCATGGAACGGGGCTTTAGTGGCGTATCAATCAACGATGTGGTGCAGCAGGTAGGCATTACCAAGCCGACGTTGTATTACCACTACGCCGACAAAGAGGCCTTGTATGTGGCCATGGCGCAGCGGGTGTTGACGCAAATGGGGGATGAAATGAATGCGGCGATTGCAGCCATCGACGGCAGTTTTGCACAGGTATTGTGCAGTGTGATCGAAATGATTCAGTCACACAACGCCGAAGACACGCGCATGCTCCGTCACGAAATTCGCACCTATTTAGCACCGCAATGGCAAGCCCAATTAGCCGAACAGTTTTATCGCACCATGATGGGTCCCTTAGAGGTCGTAATGGCACAAGGCTTGGCCACCAAGCAGATTGCCGGGGGCACTGCAGCCGAGCTGGCAATGATGTTTTTATGTTTTATCGAGGCATTTAGTGGCCCAGAAGGCGCGGCCATCCAAATGCACATTGACGCACGACGAATGACTCACCTGTTTTTGTATGGGGTACGTTATCAAGAGGAGCAACAAAATGGCAGTAATTTCACAAGGTTGGCGTAACCGCATCCCCCAGGTTTCGGGGCGAATGATGGTGATTATTGGCGTCGTCATCGTGGCAATTGTGGGCGCAATTGTCTTTAGTTCGGTGCAAAGCAAAGCAGCGACCACGGCCATTGGCGCCACCGTCACTGCCACCCAAGGGGACATCATCGCCAGTATCACCGCTACCGGCAAAATGACTCCGCGTAGTAGTGCTGATTTGAGTTATACCAGTGGTGGTCGCGTGGCTGAAGTATTGGTGGTGGCAGGTGATAGCGTCGCCAAAAATGCTCCACTGGTCAAACTCGAATCCAATATGTTGACCCTCGATGCGACCGCCGCCACTGCCGCCATGACCCAAGCCCAAGCCGATGTGGCCGTGGCAACTGCCCAGCTAGCTGGTGCTCAAGCCGTGCTCGACCAGACCGTGGGGAGTGTGACTGCCAACGATATTACCGCCGCCCGGGCGATGTTGACCGAAGCCCAAGCGCGGTTGGCGTTGCTCAGCAATGGCACCCGTGCCGAGGTGTTGGCGCGTGCTCAGGCTGCCGTGGCTGATGCCCAAGCCAACCTCGATACCCAACGCAAAGCACTTGCAGTAGCCAAGGAACAAGCCGATACCTTAGTCGCCAAGCGGGCAAACGATTTGGCCGATGCCCAATCAGCAATGACGGGTGCCAACGAAGATAATCAACATGTGATTGCCAAGGGCACGGACCCGCGTACCGGCCGTTCGTTGAGTCAAACTGATATCCGCGATTATGCCGGTAAGTACGATGCGACGGTGCGTGCCACCGAAAACGCGAAGGCCTTGCTCGCACAAGCCACCCGTGATGCTGATGCTGCCCGGCAAGCCGAAATCAGTGGGATTGCTACTGCCGAATCACGCGTGACCACCGCTAAAGCGGACTTAACGGCACTAACGAGTGGCGCAGGTGTCGATGTCGCCGCGGCCAAAGCCGCCGTCGCAACCGCAGAATCAAACCTCGGCAAATTGCTCGGTGACCAACGCAACGCCCAAGTCGCCGCCCAAGAAGCCAATGTGGCTGCCGCCAAAGCCGGCCTCGATCGTGCCAACGCCCGCTTGACCCAAGCGCAAGCCCAAGCCAAAATGGCTGGTGTGAAATTGGACGATGCCACCTTGACTGCCCCATTTGCCGGTGTGGTTGCCGATGTGAGCGCCAAAGTGGGTGAATTGGTCACTACCGCACCTGTTGTCAATTTGATTGATATCAGCAAATTCGCTGTCGAAATCACCGTCGACGAAGTCGATGTGGCACATGTGGCCGTCGGTCAGCCTGTCGCAGTGATGGTCGATGCGCTTGGTGAACCCGCCTTGCAAGGTACGGTGGTGCGTATTGCCCCTCAAGCCACTATCAACAATGGTGTGGTGTCGTACAAAGTCACCGTCGAAGCGACTCCCGACCAACGCGTGGTCAAATCAGGCATGACTGCCTCGGCCCAAATCATTACCGCCCAAGCCAAAAACGCCATTGGTCTGCCTCGTGCGGCGGTGCATCTGATTGACGGCGTACAAAAGGTCACCGTAGTCAAAAACGGCACTCGTGAAGTACGCACCGTCGAAACCGGCGTGAAGGGTGACGATTTGGTCGAAATCAAGAGTGGCATCACTGCGGGCGACGTGGTCGAAATCGACGGCGAGGTCAGCAAATGAGCACTGACGTCGTTGCAATTCACAACGTTTCCAAAATTTTTGATGGTGGGGACAACCGCGTCGTCGCCTTGGACAACGTCTCGCTTACCATTGCCAAAGGCGAAATGGTCGCCATCATGGGTCCGTCAGGCAGTGGCAAAAGCACGTTGATGACCATCATCGGCTTGCTCGATGTCCCTACGAGTGGCACCTATCTGCTCGATGGCATCGAAACCAGTGTGCTTGACCGCACCGCCCAAGCGGGTGTGCGTAACCAAAAGCTCGGTTTTATTTTTCAAAACTTTAATCTGTTGCCACGGTTGACTGCGCTGCAAAACGTCGCTTTGCCCATGGTCTATGCCCGCGTCGGGGTCAACGAACGTGACGCACGTGCCAAAGCGGCCCTCGAAGCGGTCGGTTTGGGGAATCGCCTCAATAACCGCCCCAACGAGCTGTCGGGTGGCCAAAAACAACGAGTGGCCATTGCCCGTGCGCTCGTCAACAACCCGGCGATTTTGCTGGCTGACGAACCGACGGGTGCCCTCGACAGTCGCACAGGCCACGAGATTATGGCGTTGTTTCGCCAACTCAACCGTGAGCAAGGGATTACGGTGGTGGTGGTGACCCATGATGCCGAAGTCGGTAAGCAGATGGATCGCATCGTCAGTCTGCGTGACGGTCAGCTCAATATGGATGCCTTACACGAATATTATGGGATCCAGACCGATGCCCTTGGTCGGGTTGTAACGGAGGTGCCACATGTGGGGTGAGCAATTACGCATGGCGTGGCAAAGTCTGCGTGCCAACGCTTTTCGTTCGTTATTGACCATGCTTGGGATTATCATTGGCTCGTCCACCCTTGTGTCGGTGTTGTCGTTGGGCAATGCGTTGCAAGGGCAAGTATTTGAGCGCTTTATCGACTTGGGCACGCGCCGGGTGGCGATTTTGCCAGGTGATCCCGACGCCAATGGGGCCCGGGCGTCGTCGGGGTATGGCTTGTTGTCGATCAAGGACTTTAATGCCTTGGCCAAAATGGTCACCACCCATCCTGAGATTTTTCGCACCATTGTCCCCGAAGTGGCCCTCAAAGTACGGGCCCGCTCCGGTACCGTCGAAGTCGATTCATTGGTGGTGGGCACGGGTGCTGACTATCAAAAAGTCCAATCGGTGCCTCTTGAGGCGGGTCGGTTTTTTACCAGTGAAGAAGAACAATCTGCCGATCGTGTAGCGGTACTCGGCTCGCTTGTGACTGAGGACTTGTTTGGTAAGGGTGCCGAAAATCGTGCCAAGGCGGTCGGGCAAACCATCATCATCAACGGTCAGAGCATCAAAATCCTGGGGGTGATTAAAGGGGCTGGTGGGCCTTTTTCGTCTGACCAGCGCATCCTTGTGCCGGCTGGGACGGCGCGCTTGCGCATCGCCGGTAACCAAGATTTGCCCGGTCGGGGTCTCAAGATGTCGTCGATTTTGTTGGGATTGCGCACCGAAGGGGTCGTGACCAAGGCCGAAGCCTTGATTACCGCAACCTTGCGCGATGCTCGCAATGTGCCAGCAGGGGCGATTGACGACTTCAAAATCAATTCACCCACTCAAGCGTTGGGGATTTTGAACGGCATCAACAGCGCCATCACTGGATTCATTGCGGTGGTTGCAGGGATTAGCTTGGTGGTTGGTGGGATCGGGATTATGAACATCATGTTGGTGGCGGTGACCGAACGTACCCGCGAAATCGGGGTGCGCAAGGCCTTGGGCGCCACGGATCGTGATGTGCTCGGGCAATTCGTCATCGAAGCCGCTACGATTAGTTTGATTGGCAGTCTAATCGGGATTGGGTTCGCAGTGGCGTTAGTGCTTGCGATTGCATCGGCGGCCGGTTTGGGGATGATTTTGTCGATGCCGGCAGTAATAATCTCGCTGATTTTTGCCTTGGGCATCGGGATTGGCTTTGGTTATTATCCCGCCAAACGGGCTGCCTTGTTATTGCCCATCGAAGCTTTGCGTTACGAATAATCGGTAGCAACCAGCGCACCGTGGCGTTGCTACGGTGCGATTCTTTGTTGTGAATGGAGCGGGGCATGCAGGCAAATATCGATGTGTTGACTGCCATGAATATCGTTGATTTGCAAAAATCATTCAAGGTCGATCAGCGCCCACTGCTCCGGCGGATTGTCGCCGTGCTGGGGTGGTGGCCGGCGCGGCGGTTAGCACAGAGTATGGCGGCCTGTGATGCGTTGGCTGGTCAACAAAGCCTTGCTGCCGCAGGGCAAGTGATTGTTGATCAATACGCTGCGCACGTCGATTATGTGGGCATTCATCATATCCCACGGACTGGCGCAGTGTTGATTTGTGCCAATCACCCGGGCATGGTTGATACCTCGGCGCTGTTTGTGGCGATTAATCGTCCCGATGTGCTGGTGATTGCCGCCGACCGGCCATTGCTACGGGCTTTGCCCAACGTAGCGGCGCGGTTGATTTGTGTGCCCGACGAAGTGGCTGGTCGCGCCCAGGCCATGCGGGTAGCCGCCCGTCATTTGCGGAATGGTGGGGCGCTGTTGACCTTCCCTGCCGGGCGCATCGAGCCAGACCCGGCGGTGATGGACGACGCAGATGCGACATTGGCTGATTGGTCAGATGTGACCGCGTTGTTTTGTCGTTTGATCCCTGGCTTGCCCGTGGTGGGCGTACTCGTGAGCGGGGTGATTTCGGCGCGCGCCTTGCAAAATTGGTGGGTGCGTCGCATGCCCGTCCGCAAGGACCGCGATTGGTTTGCGGCTACATTGCAACTGATTGTACCGTGGTACCGCGCTACACTGGTGCGGGTACGTTGTGCCCCGCCGATTGTGGGTGGGGCTGGCTTGATTGATGGCATGCGGGCATTGATTGCCCAAGAACGCGCCGCTCGCCAATCGCTATGAGGGACACCGCGCGGCTACTGAGTTTTGGCACGTAGGAGCAACCACTGCCAGCGGCGCATCATGACCCACGCCAACAACGAATAATGCGTGAAGTCGACGGTGTAACCGGCTTGTTGGTAGAGTGCTAAGGCGGCGCGGTTGGTGGCACTCACAAACAAACAGAGTGATTTGAGGTTGAGGCGTCGTGCTTCGCTCGTAGCATGATGTAGCAAGGCGCGGGCGACGCCACGGCGTTGATAACTACTCCGCACCGCTACATCACTGATATAAAGTTCGTTTGGGGCAATCGGGTGATCAATAGCCGATAGTGCCGTCAAGGCATACATGGCACGTGCAAATCCCAATGCCTTGATAAACAACCACTCGACGGGCACCGGCGGCAATTGACGCATGGTCACTCGTGCTCGGAGCGCGATGGTGGCTACAATTTGGTCGTCAATGATGGCAACCCACATGCCTTGCAACCCAGCGGGGCCTTGGCGGCGCCATGTCTCGGCCATTAACTCTACCCCAATCTGAAACTTGGCACGCCCAAATGCCGCCAAAAACTTGTCGTTGAAGGCGTCACGGTGCACCGCGACGACCCCGTCAATATCAGCGGGGGTCGCCGCCCGAATCGTAATCGTAGTAGCACTCATGCCTCAAACCGTAGCACCTCGCGGTGCCTTGTGGCGGGTGGGGAGATGCGGGTGAGGGTTTCGTTGCCATAAAACCAGCGCCAAAAAATCCGTGGCACACGGGTCATGCCGCCTCCTTGGCTGGCATGACAGTTCCAAGCGGCGATTTTGGCAGGGATTACATGCCGGCAATCAACCGTGGTGGTGATGGGAGTCGCTTCTTCGGCGACGCGTACGATGTCGATATCGCCGTTGCGCCCAAAGGTGCGGGGATTGCGCCCAATTACGCGCATCAACAAAATCACCGCGCGCAGGAATGTCGTCGAAAATGTCGAATAAAACAGATTGGGCACCTGCCAGGTGGTTTGGGCGAGGGCGGCTACCGTGGCATGGTGAATCGCGATATGATCGGGGTGCCCATATCCACCATACGGGGGGAAGGTAATGACGAATTCGGGCTTGATGTCATCAATGAGCGTCGCTACTCGCATGGCCACATCCGTGACCGGTGCTTGCACCAGCGCCTGGGGGTGGTGATTGTCGGGGCTGCCGGGCATATTGCTGTCGCGGTAATTGAGGAAGTGCACGGCTCCGAGGTCGAGCGCTTCGGCCGCTGCCATTTGTTCGGCGGTGCGCAAGGCCCGTACATCGGGGTAAGTCGTGAGGTAATGGGCATCGACGGTACCACATTCACCACGAGTGGCGCAGATATAGTGCACTTCGATACCGGCATGGCGAGCTGCCAAGATAATCCCGGCATTCCCAAAGGCTTCGTCATCGGGATGGGCATAAATAACCAACATCCGTCGCAGCACCGTCAGTGGGCGACGGTAGATACTTTCGGTTTGGGGGGAATAATGAGACACTTCACTCATCGTGTGACTCCTGTTGTTGTGTTGTTATTACTATACCGCATCCATACACCTGTGCGGTGCGTATGATGACTATTTTTCACCAAAATTGTCCATTGAGTAGGGCGATTTGCGACAATATCACGATGCTGACCGAGCAGATGCGTCCCACATATCACGGGTAATCGCTGGCAATGATGCGTTGCTACGGGCAATCAATCTATGAAGTCGGGACTATGGATTGCTTTTGGGTGGTCTGTAAAAGAAATTACCTGCGTTGCTTACAAAACTGTACGCACACGCAATCTGGGATTGCGTGTGCGTTCTATGTGGCTATTCCTCCGTAGTGGGTCTATTGCGTTAATCACGAGTCGTACGTTGTCATCAAATTGCGGCATGAATGCACAAAATTTTGCTAGGCTTGCGCAGTAACCAGTGACGGTTCGTTACGCTGGCTGCGTGGTCAGCTGTTCACTAATCTGCCACAACCGCTCTTGTACGGCATGATCGTACGTTTGCGCGCTCGATTTGATCGGCTTCTTGTTTGTGTAGTATTGGCCAGTGACGCCTTCGACATCTGGTGAGGATGCTAAGTAGATGATTGTCTGTGCGCCTTGTGCGGGCGATATTTCAATCGGGCGGGCCAGCTTAGACCAAAGCAAGCCGAACCACCCACCTGTCTGTGATCCAAAATTTGTGCGCACGACCCCTGGATGCAAGCAGTTGGCTGTTACGCCGGTTCCTGTTAGACGCTTGGATAGTTCGTAGGTGAAAATTACATTGGCCCGTTTTGATTGACCGTAGGCCCGCGCCACGGCGTACTTTTTTTCTAGCATCAGGTCATCAAAATCAAGGGCTGAAAAGCCAAAGCTTTGATATTCGGATGCAACATTGACGATTCGTGCTGGGGCACTGGTTTTCAGCATATCGAGGAGTAGATTCGTTAACAAAAAATAGGCCAGATGGTTTACTGCAAAGGTCATTTCGTAACCGTCGGCACTAAGCTCGCGTTGACCAACCGCCAATCCGGCATTGTTGATCAGCACGTCAAGTCGGTGATATTTGACCTTGAATGCCGCCGCAAGGTCGCGGATCGATTGCTGCACAGACAGATCGGCAAGCAGCACATCGACAAGCGGATTTCCGCTCTCACGTATGATCGTCGCCTGCGCGGCTTCTGCTTTCGCCTGGTTGCGACAAACCATGATAATCTGTGCGCCCATTTTGGCGAGTGCCATTGCCGTTTCGTAGCCAATTCCGGAATTCGCACCAGTAATCATACAAATTTTGCCCTGCATCGTAGCTCTTGTTGACATGATGTCTGTTATCCTTGTGTGATTTGAATCGTTGACGAATTGTCAACGTGATTTATTCCTAAGTAGCTATTCCTACTATTTGCAGTGTTGAACTCGTACTTGCAAGCACAGATGTGACACACTTGAATAGCAGGCGAATTTGTGATAGCCTTAGACCTATTAGTGTGTATCTACTTCTTGCATCAAAATACTGATAACACTGTATTTTTCGAGAAGAAACATGATACAAGTGAACCTACCACACCACAAAATTACCTGCCGTGAGGAATCAATTAATGACCAGCAATATCCCCAAACCGAAGCTTGCCAAGGGCGCAGCCAAAGATCATATCTTGAAGGTCGCCAGCAAATTGTTTTATGAGCATGGTATTCGTGCGGTGGGGGTTGATACAATTGTCGCGCAGTCAGGCGTCGTGAAAGCAACCTTGTATGACCATTTCCCATCGAAAGATGATCTGATCAACGCGTATCTTATGATGCATGATCAGGCATTCTGGCATGTGTGGGATGCGGCGCTTCTCAAGAGCCCAGATTCACCAGTGCAACAACTCCGAGATTTGTTTGACGTGCTTGACGCAGGGATTGCCAATTCGGAAGTGTTCGGTTGCGCGTTTTTGAGCGCTGCCTCTGAGTTCCCCGAATTAACACAAGCAAGCCATCAATTGGCATTGGTACATAAACAAAAAGTCAAAATGCAGTTTCAGTCATTGGCGCAAGCGGCGAATGTCGTACATCCCGAAGAACTCGCGGAGCAACTACTCCTTGTGTTGAATGGGGCATTTGCCTCTAAGCGCATCTATGGCGCTTATGAAGGCCCTGTCCGACAGTTGGCTACCACCGCAAATATGCTGTTAGATGCCCACTTGACGCGTGCGGGGTAACCTGCTGCGTTCACGGCACTGCCGGAAGTGCTTCGGTACCACAGCACCTCAAAATAGCCGTAACTATTTTGGGGTGCTGTGGTATCAATACCGCTCATTACTGTGCGGAATTTTCTTCGTCCATGCCTTCTGCAAGCACAATCCGTCCATCCACCGTCAGTTCGTTGATGCGGAGCTCACGGTACGGTTGGTATTCAGCGGAATGATACCAGGCTTGGGCGCGTTCCATGCTGGGAAAGCGCAGGATGGCAGCCCAGTTCCCATCCCAGTCATCTTCGAGGATGTGTGGCGTCGCAGAGCCTGCAATCATTTGTCCTTCGTATTGCGCCAAGATTGGGAATACAAAAACTGCATAGCGTTGTGTCAGCTCGTCGAGGCTGGGGGCTTTGACTTGCACCATAAAGTACGCAGGCGTACCGGTGGTAGTCATTGCTGTTGTATCCATGCCTTCTACCAGCAACGCACGACTATCTTCGGTTAATTCGTGCAAGCGCAGATCGTGTAGTGGGTGGTATTCCGCGGAATTGTAGAAGGCTTGAGCGCGTTCCATGCTCGGGAATTGTGCGATGACTGCCCAGTTCCCATCCCAGTTTCCTTCGAGGACTTGTGGCTCCGTAGAGAATACGATGACTTGTCCCTCATATTGCTCCAAGATTGGTGACACGGGACTCACATAGCGTTCCATCACTGCTTCGAAGCTTTTGGCTTTGCTTTGAAGTATAAAGTATGCGGGCGGGGTGGTGGTGCTCATGGCGCTTATTCCTCCTAAAACATACAGGTCTGTATTTATTCCCAAAAATAGTATACATACAGGTCTGTATATTGTCAAGAGCAAAAAGGGAGGGGAGCGCACGACGGGAATCATGAAACAGCTGAAAATCACAAAAAGGAAGCCGAAGCTGCAAATGATTGCATATGGCGGAGTGAGACATAATGATGCATCGTGCCAGAAAACAATATGCATACATTGCAGAAGTGATAGTGTGTTGCCGTTGTAGAAAACTTTTTGTAGATGTAGGTGCGGCAGATAGAGAGTGACAAAGATTTTTGCGGGTGCGTGCGCACAATCAAGGATGTAAGGGGTATTGGTGAAGGTGTGATACCCATGCGCGGCAATGGTTTGGGTTGCCAAAGGGACAGCTTCGTCGCGCCTGTGGTATAATTAGCCGAAATTACAGGAGTATGACTGTGACCAAATCGACCACTCCACCGAGTATCGTAGATATTTTGAGTGATGCGTATGCTGCCCTAAATCGGGCGCCGTGGGTTTTGTTGGTGCCGTTGCTCATCAATGCTTACTTGTGGTTTGGTGCAGGGGTATCGTTGGCACCTATTGTGGCACAGACAAGTGCCATGGTGCGCGAGATTGAGCCAGATGGGACGAGTGCGAGTGACATCAACGATGTGCGGGCGCAGACCCTGATGATTCTTGACGAAATCGCCAAAGTCGATATGCGTGGTCAGTTAGCGTGGCTCAATGTCGTGCCGTATGCCATTTACACGTTCCGTGCGGCAGGGGCGAGTGCCGACGCACTTGGATTGCCGTATATCGTTGCCATGTCGGTGCCACTTGTCAAAAGCAACACCAGCGAGATTGCAGACTCACTCGCATTACTGAGCTGGATAGTACTGATTAATGTAGTTGCTTTGCTTGCGAGTGGTGCCTTTTTGGAATTTGCTCGCGGTGGTGTGACACGTAATCCTGATTGGCGGCATATACCGGTACGAATTGCGCGGACCGTTGCCGTGTTGTTTTTGTATGCCGTGTTGATGGCAGCAGCAATCGTCTTGTTGTTCATTCCGTTGAGTATATTTGTCATGTTGTTGTTTGGTGCAAGCCCGGCCTTTGGGGCATTTGTGGTCTTTATTGGGGCTGGGGTATGGCTGTGGGTAGGCATTTATATCGGGTTTACCCGTGAAGTAATGGTGCTGGCCCAGATTGGTCCGATTCGGGCGGTGCAAGCGAGTGTGCAGATTGTGCGGGTGTCGTTTTGGCGTACGCTGGCACTGTTGATGATATTGTTGGTAATTGCTGCTGGGAGCGGTGTGATTTTTACTGGATTGATTGATTCATTGATCGGGCGGATTGCGGTTGTCGTCGTCGGTACATATTTGATGACCGGCTTGGTGATGGCACGCTTGCGCTTTGTGCAACTGCAATTAAGCCAAACAACTGCGGTGGCACGACCGAATGGGGTCTGATGCATCAGCATCAGTTGTAAGAGGAAAGAAATAGTGATATGAGTGATGCAGGTATGCAAGCCTCGGTGTACGACGAGAGTCAAATTCAGGTGCTTGAAGGCATGGAAGCGGTGCGTAAGCGCCCCGGGATGTATATAGGACCGACCGATATCAATGGCTTACACACCATGGTACGCGAAGTGGTCGACAATTCGGTCGACGAAGTCATGGCTGGCCGTGCAACTGCTGTCGAAGTAATCATCCATCAAGATGGCTCGGTCACCGTACGTGATGACGGCCAAGGTATCCCCGTCGGGATCCACCCCAAAATGGGCATTAGCACGCTACAAGTCGTCATGACCGTGCTCCATGCCGGTGGGAAGTTTGGTGGTACGGGGTACAAAGTCTCCTCAGGGCTCCATGGTGTGGGTGTGTCAGCCGTCAATGCCTTGTCGGCTTATTGCCGCGTCGATGTTTATCGCAATGGGCGCCACTACTATCAAGTTTTTAAATGTGGTATTCCCCAAGGGGACATCACCGATCTCGAGCCAACCGAGCGGCACGGCACCGAAACGACGTTTTTGCCAGATACGACCATCATCCAAACCCTCGACTACAACTTCCGGACCTTGGCGCAACGCTTCCGCGAGATGTCGTACCTCAACAAAGGGCTACGCTTCCGGTTTGTCGATGAGCGCGACGACAACGAGCTTAATTTTTATTTCGAAGGTGGGATTGGCTCGTATGTACGCCACCTCAACAAAGACCGCGCCGTGCTCCACAAACATCCGTTTTATGTGGATCGGATTGCCGATGATGTAGCGGTCGAGATTTCGTTGCAATATACCGACAGCTACGACACCGACTCGATCTATTCATTTGCCAACAACATCAACAATACTGATGGTGGCGCACATGTAACTGGCTTCCGAAATGCCTTGACGCGCGTCATCAATTCTTATGCCCGTGGCAAAAGCTTGCTCAAAGAAAATGACACTAATTTGACGGGTGACGACGTGCGCGAAGGGTTGACGGCGGTGATTAGCGTCAAGCTCCGCGATCCGCAGTTTAGCTCACAAACCAAAGAAAAACTGGTCAGCCCGGTGGCCGCCACCGCCGTCAACACCGTGTTTGGTGATGCTTGGCAACAATGGCTCGAAGAAAACCCCGCCGAAGCCAAGCGCATCATCGAAAAATGTGTCTCGGCGGCTCGGACCCGCCTCGCCGTGCAAAAGGTGCGCGAGACGGCCCGCAAAGGGGCCCTCGAAGGCTTTTCGCTGCCCGGCAAGCTGGCCGACTGCTCTGACAACAATCCCGCCAACTGTGAATTGTTCATCGTCGAAGGTGATAGCGCCGGTGGGAGCGCCAAGCAAGGGCGCGACCGGCGCTTCCAAGCGATTTTGCCGTTGCGTGGTAAGATCCTCAACGTCGAAAAAAGCCGCCTCGACCGTATGTTGTCGAACAACGAAGTCCGTTCGTTGATTACCGCCATCGGCGCCAGTGTGGGCGACCAGTTTGACATCAGCAAAATCCGCTACCACCGTGTCTTTTTGATGAGCGACGCCGACGTTGACGGCAGTCACATCCGCACGTTGTTGCTGACCTTCTTCTTTCGCTATATGCGCCCATTGATTACCAGTGGGAATTTGTATATCGCACAACCACCGTTGTATCGCCTCAAGGTTGGCAAAAACGAGCGCTACGTCTACGATGACCGCGACCGCGAAGAATACGCCGCCACCTTGTCACCGAGTGATCGCAATCGCATGGAAATCCAACGCTACAAAGGCTTGGGCGAAATGAACGCCGAACAATTGTGGGACACCACCATGAACCCCACCAACCGCGTGATTTTGCAGGTCACTATGGATGATGCCGTGGCTGCCGAAGAAACCTTCACAATGCTAATGGGTGACCTCGTACCCCCCCGCAAACGCTTTATCCAAACCCACGCCCCCGAAGTGCGGAACCTCGACATCTAAATAACGACATTTGTTGGTAGCGCTCCACACGGTTACCGCGTTGTGGAGCGTTTTTTATTGCGTATTGAATTAAAACAGTTTTTACTTGCAAAAATAAATATAATCGCTATACTAACAACAACACACGCATTCCTTGTTGTGTTGACACGAGAAATGGTTGCATGCAGGAGGGATAGTATGGCAGGACATCAACAAGTGGCACAATTGCGCCGTTGGGAATGGTATTGGTGGGTGGCAGGGATTGGGTTGGCCATTGTGGTTGGTGTCATGATCTGGCAAGGGGTGGTATCTGCTGGTGTGCCGGATCCATTTGCGCCGAATTTGCATCCGAGTGCGGTAATCATCAACACGAGTTTGATTGTCTTCCGTGAAGGATTAGAGGCGATATTAGTATTAGCCGCGATTACGGCCAGTTTTGTGGGGGCACAGGCCCATTTGCGCCGAGCAGTTTTTCAAGGGGCGGGATGGGCAATGGTGGCGAGTATCGTGACTTGGTTTATCGTGGTTGCGATTATGAACCAAATCAACGCACCCGCCTTGCACATTCAAGCTGCCACGGGGTTGTTGGCGATTGTGGTGCTGTTGGTGATTATGAACTGGTTTTTACATAGTGTCTATTGGACGGGTTGGATTTCGCTCCACAATCAGCGTAAACGCCAATTACTCAGCAGTGGCGTTGCCCAGTCCAAAACAATGTGGGGCATGATGGTATTGGGATTTAGTGCTGTTTACCGCGAAGGCTTCGAGATTGTCTTGTTTTTACAAAACGTGCGCCTGCAGGTCGGTACAACGCCGGTGCTCATGGGCGTCTTGATTGGCCTTGCGTTTACTGGGGTAATTGGCTTGGTGACGTTTTTGACCAACCACAAACTACCCTACAAACAATTGTTGATTGTGACGGGATTGTTGTTGGCGTTGGTGTTGGTGGTGATGGTAGGTGAACAAGTCCAAGAAATGCAACAAGCAGGCTGGATTGGCACGACGCCGGTTGATTTGGCGATTCCTGGTTGGTTGGGGATGTGGTTTGCCTTGTTCCCTAATCTCGAAGGCTTGATTGCTCAGTTTGTCGCGATTGTGCTAGTGATAGGCTCATATGTGGTGGCTCGGGGCATGACCATGCATCGGAATGCCCAATAGCCTGTGGTGACAGATTGGTGTGGAGTTACTCAACCCACACCAATTTTGCACATACGCGCAAATTCGATTTGACAATCTGCTGTTGACAGCGTATACTGCAAAAAGAGTTTTGGGGGTGTAGCTCAGCTGGGAGAGCGCGACAATCGCACTGTCGAGGCCAGGAGTTCGAGCCTCCTCACCTCCACCAAAATTGAATATATGACATGGGGCAATAGCTCAGCTGGGAGAGCGCAACGCTGGCAGTGTTGAGGTCTGGGGTTCGATCCCCCATTGCTCCACCAATCAAAACCGCAATCAGAGATATCTGGTTGCGGTTTTCGTTGTCACAAACGTCAGCTCTGGATTATTCATCCTATGGGGCATGTTTTGGACAAAGGATTGTTCTATACTAGACATATTCCAATTATGCACCTACAAGGAGTCATTGCAATGATGCACGCCCAAGAATGGCACGATAAGCGCACGCGTCTGGCCCAACTGATGGCCCTTAAAGGGCTACAAGGGGTGTTGTTGACCCGATGTGCCAACTTCAGTTGGATTACCTGTGGTGGTCAAGCGCATGTGGGGCTCAACAGTGAGTCAGCAGTGGCAAGTGTGCTCTGTACCGCGAGCGGTGATTATTTGCTGGCAAGTCGCATCGAGATGGCGCGTATGCAAGCGGAAGAAGTAGCAGGGTTGCCGTTGACCCCCCACCAATTCGATTGGTTCGACCCTACTGCCCGTGATCGGTTTGTCGACGAGGTGTGTGGTGCCGGTCGTTGGGGCAGTGATAGTGCCGGTGCCACCTCTTCGGTGGCAGGCGAATTAACCGCGCTACGGGTGGCGCTGACCGGCGCCGAGCAAAACCGTTTTGCGAGTCATGGTTTGGCGACTGGCCTCGCCATCGAAGCCGCAGCCCGGCACGTCGAACCGGGCATGAGTGAGCTCGAAGCAGCCGGAGTATTGGCGCAACAGGTTTATGCGAGTGGTGCCACACCAGTAGTGGTGTTGATTGCGGCCGATGAGCGGATTCGAAATTTCCGCCACCCGGCTCCTACGGCGCAACGGATCAATCAGATGGTGATGTTGGTGGTGTGTGCGCGCCGGCATGGCTTGATTGTGTCGGCGACGCGGCTGGTGTCATTTGGGCGGGTAGATGAGGTGATTGCCCGTCGTGCCGAAGCCTGTGCGCATGTCGATGCGGTGGCTTGGCAGGCATCACAACCTGGGCGACAGCTCGGTGCGGCGTTTGGTGATATTTGTGCGGCCTATGTAGCCCACGGGTATCACGATGAATGGTATAAACACCATCAAGGGGGGGTGACGGGCTATGAAAACCGCGAAGTCCAAGCTCGTCTCGATAGTACACATCAGATTGCCGTGGGTCAAGCTTTTGCCTGGAATCCGAGTATTACGGGGACTAAATCAGAAGATACCATGTTGCTTACCGAACATGGCCCGTTGGCGCTATCGACGACTGGTCAATGGCCGATGATTGCGACGAGTGTGGCAGGGGCGGTAATCGAGCGCCCAGCGATTTTGTGTCGTTAAGGGGTTGATTTGCTACTGACCGGTCGGTTAGAGTTTGGCATTAGAATGCGATAAATAGCGTCTTTTGACACACATTGGCAACGAAACAGGGTACAATACGAAGCAGTATTGTACCCAAAGGATGTGCCATGCGTACTTCTCAGTTGTTGCGGTTGAGTGCTATTCATGTGGCAGTAGCGTTGACGTTGTTGCCCATCAATAGTACGTTGAATCGGATTATGATTAGCGAGTTGGGGATTTCGGCGACGCTGGTGGCGTTGTTAATTGCGGTGCCCTATATATTGTCGCCCATGCAGATGTGGATCGGGTCGTTGAGCGAGCGTTACCCATTGTGGGGCTGGCGTCGCACACCCTATATCATGCTGGGCTTGATGTTGTGTGCGGGTGGTTCGGCGTTGACTCCGCAAGCAGCCTACGCTATTCATGATGGGGTATGGTGGGGGGTGCCACTCGGATTTTTGGCATTTGGGGCCTGGGGATTCGGGTTCAATTTCGCCACGGTATCATACTTGTCACTTGCCACCGAATTATCGGGTACGGCGCAACGAGCGCGCACCGTGGGGGTGATGTGGTTTGTGTTGATTTTGAGCATGATTATCGGTGGCATTAGTTTGGCGCGTAGCATCGAGCCCTATAGTCATGCCCGCTTAGCGCTGGCATTCGAGTTCATTGCTGGGCTGGCCTTGACCATCGGGTTATTGGGGTTGATTGGGTTAGAGCCACGCTATCAGACAAGTGCGCATGAGCGACGTATGAGCATGGGGGCGACCTTGCGGATGGTGGCCCAAAACCCGCAAGCACGTTACTTTTTTGTCTATCTGATGCTGTTACTGATTGCCTTACTTGGGCAAGATGTGTTGCTTGAACCCTATGCGGCGGATGTGTTTGGCGTGTCGCCTGCCAATACCACACGCTATACCTCGATTTGGGGCGTGGCGTTGTTGGTAGGACTCCTCGTCACCAATCGTTTAACACTCTGGTATGGCCTCAAGCGGGCGGCACAAGTGGGGGCTGTGTTTGCTGCCCTCGGATTGTTGGGGATTGTGCTGGCTGGAGTATCAAATCAGGTTGGCATGCTGATTCCGAGCTTGGTGTTATTTGGCTTTGGCTCGGGGGTTTCGACAGCGGCCAATTTGGCGTTGATGCTCGATATGACCATTGCAGGCCAAGTCGGCTTGTTTATTGGGGCTTGGGGGGTGGCAGATGCGTTGGCGCGTCTCGGTGGCACGTTACTTAGTGGCGTGGTCCGTGATGTGGTGAGCTACAGTACAGGTGATAAGCTCGCAGGGTACACGGTGGTGTTTGTAATCGAATTCGTCGTCTTGCTGATGTCGATGATGATGCTCCAGCGGATACGGAGCGATGAATTCCAGACCAAAGCTGTAGAAATCGTCGCCGTCGCGGCTCACTTGAACTAATGGTGATTGCATGGCACCACGCTATGGTTGCCGGGGAACCGGCAGGGCATGCCGTACGGCGGTGGTAGAAATAATCGGGCGCTATGGCCGTGGGGTGTGATTGCCATGGGGGCGTCATTTGATGGCGCCTTGTAGGGCGTTGCCACGTTGCGGATAGTGGTGAAGCGAACGTCGTCTTTTTTGGGTCAAATCAAATTACTGCAAATATGGTTGCAGAATGTTCGTACCCACAAAAGTCACAGCCAACCCGCTACACGTCGTGAAAAATGGCTTTGTGATGCGGAATTTGGTACAACGTAAAGCCCCCTAGTGCACACGAATATGCACTAGGGGGCTCGCATGTATGCTGCTTAGGCGTGCGTCCCGTTACTTGTTACCGTTGAGGGTGCAATCACCGGGGAATTGGTGTTGCGCCATTTGACCGAGGGCAACAACAATTCGTTGCGCACAAGATGGCGTTGGGCGTACACCATATGCATCACAGAATTGAGCAAGGTGTCATTAAGCAGGTGGGGTTGCAACCCGAGGTCAATCAGCTTGCTATGGGCGGCGTTGTAGTAGTGCACTTCTTTTTCGACACGAGGGTTCTCGAGGTGTTGAATGGAAGCGTTGATGCCGAGTGTCTTGGCGGCATCGTGCACCATATGGGCCAGCTGGAGCACATTGAATTGCTCGGTGAATTGATTGAACACGCGGAATTCACCACGGGCAGCGGGGAAGTTGAGGGCAAGTTCCACACACGCCAAGGTATCGCGGATATCGAGGAAGCCGCGGGTCTGACCACCTTGACCGTAGACCGTGAGGGGCATGTCAATCACCGCTTGCACCAAAAACCGATTGAGTGCAGTGCCAAACACGGCATCGTAGTCGAAGCGAGTGACGAGACGTGGGTCGATGTTTGTTTCGGCAGTTTCGAGCCCATATACCACCCCTTGGTTGAGGTCAGTAGCACGAATCCCCCATGCTCGGCAAGTAAACATCATGTTGTGGCTGTCGTGCACTTTGCTGAGGTGATAAAAGGAACCTGGTTGTTTGGGGTAGGGCAGTGTATCGGTACGACCGTTGTGAGTTATGGTGATGAAGCCTTCTTCGATGTCAATATTGGGAGTACCATATTCGCCCATGGTACCGAGCTTGACCAAATGACAATCGAGGTTGTGCTCGGCAATGGCATAGAGCAGATTGAGTGTCCCCACCACGTTATTGGTTTGGGTATAGATGGCGTGGCGACGATCAATCATCGAGTATGGGGCGCTACGTTGCTCACCAAAGTGTACTACTGCATCGGGGGCAAAGCTTTTGAAGACCGGTTCAAAAAAGGAGTAGTCGCACATATCACCAACAAACAATTCAATGTGTTTGTTGCTCACACTTTGCCAAACAGCAACCCGCTCTTGGATGGAGGTAATTGGAGTCAAACTATGGGCACCTAGTTCGTTGTCGTAGCCACGTCGAACCAAGTTATCTACGATAGCGACTTCGTGACCACGTTGTGACAAATGCAGAGCAGTGGGCCACCCAAGGTAGCCGTCACCTCCAATAACCATAATGCGCATTGTTTGGCTCCTTTGTATAGATATCGTAGATACGATACTCCATGATACAATGATTATTGTATATGGGTATTATCATTGAAAGATTGTATTTTGGTTAATAACTTGTTATGAATGTGAGATTGTTGTTATGATGCGCATGTCTAGTCAAGTCGAATATGGAATACGTGCGATGCTCGATATTGCGTTGAATGGCAGCGATGGGCCGGTACAAGCTGGTGATATCCACCGTCGCCAAGGGATAGATGAGCATTTTATCAGCCAAATCTTACTCATGCTTCGCCGAGCTGGCTTGGTCGAAAGCCTGCGTGGTCGTCAAGGTGGGCATCGGTTGGCACGCCCTGCATCGTTGATTACATTGCTCGAAATCATCGAAGCGCTCGAAGGGAGCGACGAAGGGCGTGATCGCAACGGTCGTGCCCATGTCATTGAAGTGGCAGTGGTGCGCAATGCCTGGGACGAAGCCCGCGATCGCGTGCGGTCTTGCTTCCGCGATGTGACCCTTGCCGATTTGTGTGAACGGCGCAATGCGTTGGCAACGAGTTCTTATATAATCTAGCGTTGGGCGTTGTTTTTATGGTGAAAACAGCTTCCGGCCGGCGTGAATAGCCGATTAATGAGTGAATCCACTGGCCTCGAATCCAAAGCGCAACCACGCCATGATACCTAATTCGACTGCGGTAATCACAGTGGCGACCAAAAACGGTTTGACGAGTTGCACGAGATGACTGATGCGGCGTTGATCATACCCGGCAGCGACCGCCACTGCAAATGTGTTGGAAATCAACAAAATTCCCACGATCCCCAGCCACGAAATCACGGCAATTGGCCAATAGACCCAACTTGGACCACCGATGACCAGCGCGGCGTAGCCGAGTGCGAGTGCCCACAAGCCAATGAGCTCCCACCAATGTCCAATCATGGCTTGCGGGGTGCCATTGTTACGTAGCAGACGATTGAGTGTGGGGATGAAAAAAGGCCCAATCGCAATCCCTGCGAACGACCCCGTCAGCGTACGGAGCCAGTTGTGGGGGGTGTAGAGCGGGGTGAGACCGATGTCGACACTCAATGAATTGAATCCATCAATCCCAAGTAATAGTGTCGGGACCAATAACAAGAGCATAAACACCTTGGTACCGTACTGGGTATAGCGGTGGCGTCCAGCGATGAGCATGATTAGCATACTCAAGGTCATCGCACCATAGATACCAGTGTTGCGGGCACAGAGCGGTAATTGTTGGCCAGCAATAGTGGTGTTGTGTATCTGTGCACAGACACCATGCACACTAGCGTACATGTTCCAGGCAATCTGATTACTCGGCCAACTTGGCAGTGGCAGTGATGGCCAAAACAAGATTCCTGTGATGATGCCGCTATAGACACCAATTGCCAGCCAATACCAATTGCGTAATGACGTGGTCATGGGATGCGCTCCAATTGCAGTTGTAGTGCTGCTGCCGATAATACCCCGATGTGGATAGCCACAATCTGCCCCGTGCGATCAATAAAGACGCTGGTTGGGAGATTGCGCGCCGTGTAGACGGTACTCACAGCGCCGTCAGGATCACTGACGAGGGTAAAGTGCACGGCTAACTCTTTGGCAAAAGGAGGGATGACATCGAGTTGCTGACCTTTGTTGATGCCAATGACGCGCACATCGTGACCATCAACAGCAGCCAAGGCGGGCATTTCGCTCCGGCATGGCTCACACCAGGTTGCCCAAAAATTAAGCACCACGCGTTGTCCACGCAGGCTACTCAGTTGCTCGCGTCGGCCATCGGCATACGTCCAATAGAGGTCAGGTGCTGGTTGATCGACGGTAGCAGGTGCGCTATTGGTATCACTGAGGGTCGCATTACGAGCAATAAATTGTGGTAAATCAGCGGGGATTGGAGTTGCTGATGTATTGCCACAGCTACTCAATAGGCCGGCGCTGATAATAATAAACATGCGAAACAACCGCCGTACCATAGATCCCCCATGGGCAACACAAAATCTCTTGCCTCTACCATAGCATAATTCAATAACAACGGGATGAGAAAAAGAGCCCCATGCCAGCGTGGTAACGCTGGCATGGGGTTGAGGGGTGGGTATGGAGTGGGTTAGTTTTTGACGACGATGCGGACGAAGTGGCGACCTTTTTGGATGATGGCAGGCGCCGCAACAATTTGGGTAAAGCTCGCAATGCGCTCGTTGTCGAGTTTGACTCCGCCACCATCGATGAGGCGTCGCGCATCACTTTTGCTACTTGCAAGACCGGTCGCTACTAACAAATCGATGACACTTAGTGGTTCACTAATCGGATATTCTGGCATTTCGCTGGGCGCTTCGCGACGTTGGAATTGGCGTTCGAAGGCATCACGTCCTTGGATGGCTGCCGCCGAGGAATGAAACTGAGTGACGATTTCGCTGGCAAGGCGTTTTTTGATTTCCATGGGGTTTTCACGACCATCAGTGATGATTTGGCGAATTTCGTTAATGTCATCCATCGGCACATCAGTCAAGACTTCGAAGTAGAGGGGCATGACATCGTCAGCCATTGACATGATTTTGCCAAACATGTTTTCGGGTGACAGCAAAATATCGACGGTGTTGTCGAACGATTTGCCCATTTTGCGGCCATCAGTGCCAGGAATTAACGGCAACAAAAAGACATCTTGGGGGGTGAGTCCCATTTGACCTTGGAGTTCACGGCCGGCCAAGTTATTGAATTTTTGGTCGGTACCACCAAACTCGACATCGGCTTTGACGGCCACGGAGTCGTAGCCTTGGAGCATGGGGTACATCAATTCGAGGATGGTCAGTGGGGCGCCCGCTTCGTAGCGCTTGCGGAAGGTGTCGTGTGACAACATGTGCGCCAAGGTAAAGCGTCCCGCCAAGTCGAGGGCGTTTTCGAGGGTGAAGTCACCAAACCATTCGCTTTGCCAGCGAATTTCGGTTTTGTTGCGGTCAATGACGCGGAAGAACTGTTCCATGTAGGTCAAGGCGTTTTCGCGGACTTTTTCGGCGGTGAGGCGTGGGCGAGTAATGTCGCGGCCACTCGGGTCACCGATTTGGGCCGTCCAGTCACCGACAATCAATACAATCGTGTGGCCGAGTTCTTGGAATTTTTTGAGTTTGCGCAGCCCCACTGCATGGCCAATATGCATGTCGGGGCGACTCGGGTCAAACCCTTGCTTGAGGCGCAGTTTGCGGCCGGCATGCAGTTTGGCGCGGAGCTCTGCTTCGACGATGATTTCGGCAACGCCACGGGTGAGCAATTCATCTGGAATAAAAGACATGCACGTACCTCATGTAATCGTACAAACGAACCATACGATAATCACTACATAATACCAAATTATCCACGCCATCCGTGGCGATTGGGAGTGACAGAGAGTTGGGTTACGACAGTGCTGACGAGTTGCTCAGCGGTGTCGTTGCGCATACGCGCTGCCGGCGCAAGAATGAGTCGATGGGCGAGGACGGGTACGGCAATCGCTTGGACATCATCCGGCAGGACATAACCTCGCCCACCAAGGAGGGCGCGGGCTTGGGCAACACGTGTGAGCGCCAAGAGTGCACGGGTACTCGCGCCTAACGTAATGTCGTTGTGCTGGCGCGTACGCCCGCCCAACGTGACGATGTAGTCATCAATGGCAGGGTCGACATAGACCTGTTGGACAATTTGTTGTAGCGCGATGATATCGGTCGCATTGGTATAGGCGGTCACGCTATCGATGGGGTGGCGATGGCGTTGGGACTGCAAAACCGTTAATTCATCGGCATGACTTGGGTACCCCAAGCGAATCCGCATACTAAATCGATCTAATTGGGCTTCGGGGAGCGTAAAGGTCCCATCGTATTCGATTGGGTTTTGGGTGGCAATCACCATAAATGGTGCCGGTAGTGGGTGCGTCGTACCATCCACGGTGATTTGGCGCTCTTCCATTGCTTCGAGCAAGGCACTTTGGGTGCGCGGTGTAGCGCGATTGAGCTCGTCGGCAAGGACGATTTGGGCATGAATCGGCCCAGGATGGAAGTTGAAGGTTAATTCGCGAGGATTAAAAATCGCACTTCCAGTAATATCTGCAGGCAAGAGGTCTGGGGTGAGTTGGATCCGAGCAAAGCTACACCCGAGGGTGCGGGCCAAGGTCCGCGCTAGCATGGTTTTGCCGGTGCCGGGTACGTCTTCGATGAGCAAATGCCCACGGGCAGCGAGGGTAATAACTGCAAAATCGATTGCTGCCCGTTGCCCAACAATTACTTGTTCAATATGGTGCACAATTCGACGCAACAGCGTACTCGCATCGTGAATCTGTGCGGCTGATAATGGTTTGATATGGTTACTCATGAGCGCAGTATAGCATATATTGTTTTGAATATCGGTAAAAAAGATGATTTTTTGGTAAAAATATGACGATCCGTAAATAAATAATCGAATTTGATGGATGGTGACTAATTGGGGGGGACGCAATAGCTACGTCTCTCCCTTGTGGCATAAGCCGTCGCATGGGCAATTACTTGGTGGCGATCGGATGTCTGTTGAAAGTCGTATTGATAATAGAGGGCTAACGCAGCCTGATTGTCGTGTTGCGTGTTGAGCGAAATCAGCGGAGTAGCTATTTGTTGACCATAGGTAATAATCGCCGTCAACAATTGTTGGGCGATGCCTTGGCGGCGCCACGCCGGCAGTACAGCAATCCGCACAAGGTGGAGCAAGCTCCCTTGATCATGCACCACGGCAATCGCATAGGCCACGGATTGTCCCGATATGATGGCGTTGAAGGCGATGGTGTCGGCATGGAAAAATTGTTGAATTTCAAAGTCGTTTTTGCGCCACTGGTAATCAAATCCTTGGGCATCGATTGATTGTACCGTGGCAATATCGTGATGATAGAGTCGGTGTAGTGTTGCCGGCTGGGCAATCTGTGGCACAGGGATTCTGGTGGGGCGTTGTAATGCGATGATTGACCCTTGTGGCTGGAACCCTACCGCTAACAATATATCAGTGAACCAGTGATCATAATAGTCACCGCTGTAGTACAACGTTGTGACTGGTGCCTCGGCGATTAGTGTGTGTGCCAATTGCGCCAATACCGTCGTATGATCATTAAATGCAATGCCTTCGAGGGCACAACAGCGGATCCAAGCACTCTGGGTGTTGCTCCTGCTTGCGATGATTGCGGCGACCGGTTGCGATTCGTGCCATGCCACGGCCATTAGTTGTTGTGTTGCCGGGAGCTGGAGGGTGATGGTGCCAAATTGCAACAAACGAATCCGCGCACGATGCACCAAGTCGATTACTTGCGCATATTGATCGGGTGTCGCAATGGTAATGGTGAGTTGTGCGAGACGTAAGAGCAACGCCGACATCATACCTCCAGCAGCTAGCTATGGGCGTGGTTGGTCACCAATCGGTGGTTTGTGGTGGGCTAAGAGGTCAAATCGGCGAAAAAAGGAGATGAGGGCAATGGTCGTAATAATCCCTACGCACATAAAGGCGAGCCAAGGTAGCGCTGGTTGTTGAAGTGCGTTGCCCCAACCGTATAGGGTACCACCACTAAAGCTCCCCATTCCCCCACCCAATGCAAGTGCTAAGCCCGCGACCCCAAAATACGATCCCAATGCACTGTTATCTGCCAAATTCGCTGCGACGGTTTGTTGGCTTGGTGATGCGAGGAGCCCACCGACCGAATAAAGTGCCACACAAATCAGCAACAATGTGGTGGTATTTGTTGTGGCAATAAAACCTAACCCAACAGCCATAATCGCAACGCCAATCACTAGGATGGTAGCTGCCGAAAAAAACCGTTCAGCGAGCTGCATCAGCGGGTATTGCAAGGTAATACTAATCAACGCATTGACCCCATATACCCAACTGACCGCATCGGTATTGGTGGCGATATCGGTGGCTTTGAGGGGAATAGCTAGGGTAATCTGGGTCCACATAAACCAATACCCTAGCAACAATGTGTTGTAAATCATAAAGCGCCGATCACGTAACGCTAGGCCTATTCCATCGGTGAGTTTGCCTTGGCCGGTAGCGACGGCGATATTGGGAAGCAATACGTAGGTGGCTGCCCAAGCAACGATATAACATGCCCCTGACGAAAGTGCCACCACGCCGAAATCGTATTTGAGGAGCCATGTCCCTACCAGTGGCCCCACGGCCATCCCTAAATTGCGTACGATACCCAATATCGAAAAGTAGCGGGCGCGGTCAGCGGGGGTGGTCAAGGCTGCAATGGTTGCCGAGCTTGGTGAATCAAACATGGCGCCACCGAGCGCTGCACAAATCGCACTCGCAAGCAATACCGGAAACGTAGTCGCCCATGCCATTGCGCCAAATCCGATGACGCGTACCACTAAGCCACACAAAATCAGTAAACGCGCCCCAAAGCGATCGGCGAGCATACCCCCTACCACCGTGAAGCCCTGCTGGAAGAGCTGGCGTAAGCCGAGGACGATGCCAATGCTCGCCGTTGCCCAGCCTAATTGTTCCACATAATGAATCGAAATGAGGGGCACAATCATGAAAAATCCCCCCCACATCATGAATGAATTAATAATCATCACAGACATACCGGCGCGACGTTCGGTACTGGTTAATTCTGCAGGTTGCTTCATCATGCGCGTGACTCCTTGGGGGGGTGATAAGGACCGCGACAAATAATCGCAGTGTGCTGGTCGGCGACTTGGGTCAATACCACCACCAATGCGTCGCCTTGAGGTTGTGACAAGCGTTTGGCCAACGCATCGGTATCGACGGGTGAACCACGTTTTTTGACAGTAATTGCCCCAGCCTGAAGCCGGCGCAGGGATTGTTTGAGGATGCGTTCGTTGAAAGGCAACGTGTCAATCACTTGCCAACAGCGCGCAAATGGCGTGGCATGATAATCGGCGCTCGTAAGATAGGCGATTTGGCGGTCAAGCATGTGTGCTCCCATGTGATGGGCAAGTTGTTGCACGAGTCCTGCGCGAATCACTGCCACATCCGGTTCATAAAAAAATTGTTGTGGGGCGCTATAGCTGACGGCGTGGGCTGGTGCGGTGTCATCGAGTTGTACCATGCCGGTGTCACTGAGGATGCTGGCGCGGCGGTGCCATGACCAAGGGGCATCGAGCCAGACTACGGTTTCGCGTAATTCGCCGCTTAGCGACACACATTCGATGGCAAATGGTTGGGTGAGTGGCAAGTCTGCATAATCGAGGCCGGGGGCACATTTGATGGCGATGAGTCGCCCTGCGCGGCGCCACGCCGTGGCACTAGTGAGCGGTGGTTGGTAATCGCTGTGGTGGAACATGCGCCGTCCGCCACTGCGCCGGCCCGGGTCAAAAAAGACCGCATCCACGGTGTCTGGTAGTGCAAACGTGGTGACATCTGCGACGACGATGCTGACGCGCTCGCTGAGTCCACGTTGGGCGATATTGGCGTGTGCCATTGCCACGCGTGTGGCATCACTATCTACCGCGATACAGGGCGCTTGGGTTGCCAGCGCCAACAAATCCCCGCCACAGCCGCAACACAAATCGGCAATCAATTGGCGATGGGCAAATTGTGTAGCTCGATGCTGAGCGATGCGGCTGTGGCTGGCTTGCTCGAGTGCGTCACGGGTAAACCATAACATATTGCCATCAGGGAACTTACGAGGAGCAAGCTGGCGGACCGTAGCCAATTCAAACAATGCCGCGGCCTGCTCACTTGCGACATGTCGCCGTAATAGGCTCATGCTTTGCAAATGCTGAGTAGGGTCGATTGTTGCCAACAGTGCTTGGGCTGCGGCGCTTTGGAGCCACGCTACTAATTCGGGTGTCATGCACGCATTGGTCGTTTTGGTAAAATAGCCCGCCAACTGCCCCCCGCAATAACAATGCCCACGATGATAATGGCGAGCCCTGCAATCGAGTTGGGGTTAATTGGCTCTTGCAAAAACACCGAGCCGTAGACCACCCCAAATGGCGCAATCAAGAACGATACCATGGATGATTTGGTCGCACCGACTGTGTCAATCAGATGATAGTACAAAATATACGCGACGGCGGTACAAAATACGGCTAGAATTAAGAGTGCCGTAATTGATATGGCAGATGGTAATACATGTGGTATCCCATCCCAAATCAGGGCGATAGGGATGAGGAGCGATGCACTGGCAATCATTTGGCCCGTAGAGGGGATAATCGGTTGCATGCCCCCAAAGACACGCCGACTATAGAGTGCCGAGATGGCATAACAGACTGCTGCACCGAGCACACATACCTCACCAATCCAGTTCCCTGACATGGTATTGTCAATCCCTATCGCAATCATGACTCCTGTAAACCCAATCACTAATCCGACAATCCGGTCGAGAGTGATTTTTTCTTCGGCACGGGTCGCAATATTGATGAGGGCTGTAAACAACGGAGTTGTCGCTCCTAGAATTGCGGTGGTGCTACTGGGGATCAGGCGTTGCCCCCACGAAATCAACAAGAATGGAATCACCAAGCCAAACATCCCGACCGAATAAAAATTAACCCATGATTGTCGCTCACGCGGTAATGAGACACCGCTGACACGCATCGTTACATACAAAATCAGCGCAGTTATTACGATGCGTACGGCAACGAGCGTGGCAGGAGCCACATCACTGACGGCGATTTTGATGAGCATAAAGGCTGCGCCCCAGATTGCGCCCAACAAAAACAAAATCCCGGTTTGGCGTGCCGTCATGGTGTCCCCTTTGTGGTGAATGCTGTTGTAGATATGATAGCACCGATATGCAGGAGGAAGTGACGCAGGGATTTGGGAGAGATGCAGTAGGCTGCGTCTGTACGACGCAACATCTCTTGTTATACTACATAGAGATGAGCAGTGCGTAGTGAGTATTGACTATGCTGTAGCAAAGGTCTAATTGTGAATGCGTACCGCGTAGTTCCATGGTCGGCATGGCGTGTATTAATACACAGTGTGTTATTTGGGCTGGGAATTAGTTTTTTTGACGTGTTATTTACCTTTTATCTAGTGAGTATGGGGTTTGGCAGCGAGACTGCGGGGATTTTGTCGACCACTGCGCGCATGGCTGGCCTTGTAATCGGACTGCCTGCGGGGGTGTTTGTCGATCGGATTGGACCACGGCGGGCGTTGGTGATTGGGGTGGCGGGATATGCCATCATGATGGCATGGCTTTTGTTTGCACCGACAGTACTATGGCTTATTGTGAGTCAATTTGTCGCAGGGTGTTTTTTTTCACTTGGGATGACTGCGACTATGCCGATGTTGACCACTGCCACTCCACCGGCGCAACGCCCACTTGTATTTGGGCTCAACGAAGCCTCGATTAGCTTTGGCTTGATTGGGAGCGTGCTGGCTGGTTGGTTGCCCAGCGTGCTGGCGACGTGGGTGCATGTCGATGCCCAAGACGCGTTGGCATATCGCTTGGCGTTGTTGGTGGGGGTGGCGATTATTTTTTTCGCGGTGATCCCCATTATCACAGTGATTCAGACGAGCAGTGCAAATGACGAAGCTGCCGACGCGCATGACATTGATGCCCCGGCGAAATCATCGCGACGGATTGTGGGGTATGCGGTAGCAAGTCTGTTTGTGGGCATGGGTGGAGGGACGTTTTTGCCCTTCCAAAGCCTTTATTTTCGGCTGCAATTAGGTATGCCGGATCACGATGTTGGTATTGTGATTGCAGTAGGGGAAGTATTGATTGGTGTGGGGGCGTTGCTGGCGGGGCGCTGGTTGGGTCAGCGCAATTTGCGTTACTGGGCGGGATTGTTGCGTCTGGTCACGGCGCCGATTTTTGCCTGCTTGATGATTCCCGTGTTGCCGTTGGCGTTGCTCGGTTACTTTGGGCGGAGCTTTTTGATGGGGGGGAGCTTTGCACTCAATGATGCATTGACAATGCACCTCGTCAATGCCCGCCAACGGGGGCGAATGTCGAGTCTGATGACGGTGTTGTGGTCGGCTGGCTGGGGGATTTCGGCGACATTGAGTGGTTATCTCCAAAAAGACTATGGCTTTGCGCCTTTGATTACCCTGAGTGCAGTGGCGTATGTGTTGTCTGGTGTGGCGATTTGGTTTTTTGCGAAAGATTAATACCTCATGATGAATTCGTGGCGAAAAATTCCCTTGACGGTGTGGCGTGTCCTCATGCATAGTATGTTGGTCGGTCTGGGGATGAGTTTTTTTGATGTGTTGTTTAATTTTTATTTGGTGAGTATCGGTTATGCTGCCGATACTGCAGGGATTTTGTCAACCACCGCTCGTATCGCTGGCTTGGTGGTAGGGATTCCCGGCGGGATGCTGATTGACCGTATCGGCGCCCGGCGCGCCTTGATGGCGGCCGTGTTGATTTATGTGGTGGGGCTGTCGTGTGTGATATTTGCTCCCACCAAAGTGTTGTTGATTGCGAGTCAATTTGTGGTGGGTTGTGCTTTTTCATTGCTTTTTGCGGCGCTCTTCCCGCTGCTTACGGTCACCACGCCCCATGCCCAACAAACCACCGTGTTTGGCCTCAATGAAGCGGCCCTCAACATGATTGGCTTGGTGGGGAGCATTGTGGCGGGCTGGTTGCCGACGGTTGTCGCCCCTTGGTTGCAGGCAAGTGACCAGAGTGCGGTGGTCTATCGCGTAGTATTGCTGATTGGGGTTGCGATTTTGGGGATGTCGACGTTGCCCTTGATTGGTCACCTCGAAGAAGCAGGCGAACGCGATGCCGATGGGGTGCTCACCGATGGCGCCAACATTGCAGTGCTGAGTAATTGGAAAGTCCTCAAATATGGCATGGCGGGGTTTTTGATGGGGGTGGGAAGTGGCACGTTTTTTCCCTTCCAAAGCCTCTTTTTTCGCATGCAGTTTCAATTGCCTGACGCCCAAGTAGGGACGATTTTGGCATTCAGTGGGGTATCGCTAGGGATTGGGGCGGTATTGGCGGGGCACTATATCGGCCAACGGAGTTTACGGGTATGGGCGGGAAGTTTCCGGATTTTTGCGGCACCGGCGCTATTGTTGATGTTGGCACCGGTGTTGTGGTTGTCGGTGGTGGGGTATATTGTACGGGCACTGTTGATTGGCGCTAGTATTTCGCTCAATGATGTGCTGACGATGCGCCTCGTCAATCCGCAACAACGTGGGTTTGCCTCGAGTGTCTGGAACATGCAATGGGCGGCAGGATGGGCAATTACCGCCACATTGAGTGGCTTTGTGCAAACGAGTTACGGTTTTGTTCCATTGTTGATTTTGGGGGCGATTGCCTACGTGCTGTCGAGTATTGCGGTATGGCAGTGGCAACGCGATTAGTACACACACGAGGTACAAGTCGAGCATTGGCATTCTTCAACACTCGTGGTGGTGCAATGACTGGTAGTATAATCAACAGCAATCCTGCGGGTGAGCGTAGCAAAGCGAAATAAATGACGGTAGGTGTATCAACAACTTACGATAACCATGAGTGGCCGTGGTGGCTGGTAGCGCCGCGTATGTTATCGGCACGGCAGTGGCTTATGGTGTGCGTGGGTGCGTTGTGCTGTACCGTGTTGATGACTTGGCCTGTCGTTACGTTGCTTGGTGCTGGGGTGATGACGACTTCTGCACACACACGTAATCCTGACTTAGGGCAGAATGTCTGGAATGTATGGCACTTTGTCAATACATAGCAATATGGCGATTGGTTGTGGTCTCGTTTGGTATCGGCACCATTGGCGATCAATATGGTGACACAGTCATATGGATTGACCAATTTAGTAATGGTTCTGCCGATTGCGTATTTGTTTGCTCCGGTAGTGGCAGCAAATATGATTGTGTTGTTGGGGTTTTGGGCAGGAATCGTGTTGATGACGATCCTTGCCTATCGTATCTGTGATTCGTTGCCACTTGCATTTATCGTCGGGTGTTTGTTTGTGTTGACTCCTGCCCATCTCAAGAATGTCGAATGGGCTGCTGACAAAAACGCAACGTTGCATTGGGTTGTTTTGGTGCACATAGTGGGTGTGTGGTGGTTGCGTCGTCCGAGTGGCACTCTCGAGTGGCTATTTTGGGTTATTCGGCATGGGCTATATCGCGCTGATTGCGGGAATTTCGCTTTGGGCACGACTACACGGATGTATGTGCGTGGTGCACAGGCGCTTGCAATGCCACCGGTGATTCCCCAATTGCACCTTCCAGTGACATCGTATTGTATGCCTGTCACGCCGTGATGAATGATTGTGCTGTGTGTCGCTAGTGCGTTGCCAGTGGGTAGGGCTACAGAATAGGCTAGAATAGACACACACTAGTTTGCGAAAAGGATATATGTATGACTATTTTGTTGTACCACCACGATGCGTTTTTGCGCGAATGCACCGCCACCGTGATTGCCCATGCCAACGACGACCACGGAGTCATCCTCGATCAGACCGTCTGTTATGCTACTAGCGGTGGCCAACCACACGACACCGGTACCATGCGGGCGGGGAGTAGCAGTTGGCAGATTACCGATGTCAAAAAAACTCCAGAGGGCAACGTGCATATCCTCAGTGATGGTGAATTACCAGCTGTTGGCACTACCGTCACCTGCGTAATTGATTGGGAGCGGCGTTACCGCTTGATGCGTACCCACACCGCCTTGCATTTACTGTGCGGGGTGGTCTTTCGTGATTATGGGGCCTATGTCACCGGGGGCAATATGGATCTAGAAGAAGGGCGGCTCGATTTCGAAATCGCTGATTTTAGCAATGAGCTGGCCCAAACCATCGTCGAAAAGGTCAACGTGGAAGTGGCTGCCAATCGCCCCATCGAAGTCAAAATCTTGCCCCGTGACGAGGCTTTCGCCATCCCTGATTTGATTCGCACCAAAATCAGTTTGTTGCCCGAAGGCATCAGCGAAGTGCGCACGGTCAACATCGTCGGGTTGGATTTGCAGGCCGATGGTGGCACCCATGTAGCGCATACCAGCGAAGTAGGGCAGGTCACATTGCTCAAAACCCGCAGTAAAGGGGCGACCAACAAGCGGATTATCATAGGATTACAACCATGAGCGATGCATCGGTCAATCAATCCATCCAACAACAATTCGGCGCAGTGGCCGCCAATTACACCACCAGCACGGTACATGCCAGCGGTGCTGACTTGCAGGGGTTGATTGTGGCCGCAGCCTTAACCGGTCGCGAGCGGGTGCTCGATGTGGGGTGTGGGGCTGGGCATGTCACCATTGGGTTGGCGGCACAGGCCTTGCATTTGACGGCGGTCGATTTGACGCAGGCCATGCTCGACCAGACCCAGGCCCAAGTCGAACAACGGGGTTTGCAGAATGTGACCATCCAAAAAGCCGATGTGGCGGCGTTGCCCTTTGGCGATGCCTCGTTCGATGTGGCGGTGTCGCGTTATGCGGCCCATCATTTCGCCGACCCGCTCCAGGCATTGCGCGAAGTACAGCGGGTGCTGGTGCCAGGCGGGCGCTGGTTGTTGGTGGATGTGGTGTCACCTCCTGAACCGATGGCTGATACGTATCTGAATACGGTTGAAATTTTGCGCGACCCGTCACATGTGCGCGACCACAGTGTGGCGCAATGGTTAGCTATGTGTGGTGCGGCAGGTATCCCCGCCCGCCACGTACAGACCTGGTCGGTGCGCCTCGAGTTTACGACCTGGGTGACGCGCATGGCGACACCGGCGCCAGAAGTAGCCCAGTTGCAACGTTTGATGGCCAATGCGCCGACGCATGTGCGTGATATTTTGGGGATCGAAGCGGACGGGAGCTTCCACATCGCCGTTGCATTGATCGAAGGAGTGCGGGTATGAGTCGCTGGGCCACGATTCGACAAGGGTTTTTGGCGACACTGGTGGTCTGGCCAGGGGTGGCACCGTTTGGGATGGTGTATGCGGTGAGTGCCTTGTCGGCAGGTCTCAGTTTCTGGGAAACGCTGGGGATGTCGCTGATCGTCTTTGCCGGCGCCTCGCAATTCACCGCCGTCGGCTTGTTTGGCAGCGGCGCCCATCCCTTTAGTATTATTGCGACGACGGCCATTATCAATGCCCGCCATTTGTTACTGGCGGCATCGACGGCCTCGTACATCCGCAAATCACCGACGTGGTTGCGGGCGCTAGTGGCGTTTCAATTAACCGATGAAACCTACGCGGTGGGGGTGCAACACTTCACCCAACATGGTGGTGATGCCTGGTTCCAATTTGGTTCGAATCTGAGCCTTTATTTTGTCTGGGCGACCAGCACCATCATCGGCAGTTTGTTGGGGGCATTGATTCCCAATCCGTCGGCGCTGGGGCTTGATTTAATCTTTCCGCTGACTTTTATCGCTTTTACGGTGCCGATGTTGCGCGACCGCGTCAATCGGGTGGTGGCGCTATTGGCGGCGATTGTTTCGGTGGCCACGGCGTTGGTATTGCCGGGGAGCTGGTATGTCTTGACGGCCGGGATTATGGCGAGCGCAGTGGGGGCGTGGTTGGCACGTCGTCTGCAATTAGCACAAATGGAGCCCATCCATGAAAATTCCTGAGTTTGCGCTGGAGCGCTATTTTGCACGCTACGAATTCAGCACGCCCTATATTTTGTGTAGCTCTGACATCCAAGGGATGGCGATGCACGATTTGCTGGCGCTGGCCGACGACGATGCCTTGCAGCGCTGGCAATCGTTGACCCTCGGCTATACCGAGACCAACGGCTTGCCGGCTTTGCGTACTGCTATTGCCCAGCTATATGACGGCATTGATCCCGACGAGGTGATTACCTTTGCGGGTGCTGAAGAAGCGGTGTTTATTGCTGCCAATGTGTTGCTCGGGCCTGGCGATCATATGATTACCACGTGGCCCGGTTACCAATCGCTCTACGAAGTGGGACGGGCGACGGGTGCCGATGTGACCTTGATTGAACTGCGGTCCGAACAAGAATGGCGCCTTGACATCGATGAATTGCGCCGGGCCATCCGCCCCAACACCAAGTTGATTTTGCTCAACACGCCTCACAATCCCACGGGGTCATTGCTGAGCCACGATGAGTGGCGGGCGGTGGTGGCGATGGCGCACGAGGCTGGGGCGGTATTGTTTGCCGACGAAGTCTACCGCATGCTGGAATACAACCCCAGCGATCGCTTGCCGGCGGCCTGCGAATTGTCACCGTCGGCCTTGAGCCTGGGTGTGATGTCCAAGGCTTTTGGGTTGGCAGGGTTGCGGGTGGGCTGGTTGGTGGTGCGCGACGCCGTGTTACGCCAAAAACTGCTCTCTTACAAGGACTACACCACGATTTGTAATTCGGCGCCCTCCGAGATTTTGGCGTTGATTGCGTTGCGGGCGTCACAGCGGATGTTGATTCGGAGCCGGTCGATTGTGCTACGCAACCTGCAGTTGTTCCAAGAAGTTTGTTTACGCATGCCGGAGCGCTTGCAGATGGTCGCGCCGCGGGCAGGGAGTGTGGCTTTTGCGCAGATTCAGCATGCCAAACCGATTACTCAGATTGCCGAGGAGCTGGCGGCCCAGACCGGGGTGCTGATTTTGCCGGCGAGTGTGTATGGCTACCCGGGCAATTATTTCCGAGTAGGTTTCGGCAAAGCCGATTTCGATCAAGGCTTGGCGCGATTCGAAGCCTACCTACAGCAATTGTGATAGTGGGAGTGACAGATGTCGATTTGGTTGACTTATGCGGGGATGGCGGTGGTGACCTATGCCGCCCGGGCGATTCCCTTGCTGTTGCTCCGCAATGACCCACCGCCGTGGTTGGCGTTGTGGTTGAAATATGTGCCGCCGGCGGTCTTTACGGCTTTGATCGTCCCCGCCGTGGTCACCCATTTGGGTGACCACGGTCGGGTAATGCAGCTGGGGCCGGCGGTGGGCGCAGCAGTTGTGGGCGCACTGGTGGCATGGCGTACCGAAAACGCCATTGTCACGGTAGCGATTGGCATGATTGCCTTCTGGTTGATTCGGTTGGTGGTGGGGTAGGCGTCGCTACTGCGCCGTTTTGCCACCACCACGCTGGCGCACTCGATAGCTGCATGCGCCGCAAGTTGGATGCCCCGGGCGCCAGGATTTTTTTACAAAAAGGACACACCATGGAATTACGCACGATTACCATCGGGGCGCGTGAAGGTGATTTGGGGCGGGGCGCGCAGGCGGCCCACGCCCTGCGCCAGCAACTGCGTGATGCGGACTATGTGGTGCAGACGCTACGCTGTACCCCCACCATGAATGGGTTTAATAGTTGTGCCGATTTGGTGAGTGTGGCTACGGGGATTGAAGCTCGCGCCCTCGACGATGGCTTCGATTATGCCACCTTGGGTGTCGTGCCCCGTGACCGTTTGGGGCAGTTGGCCGATGCCATGGCAGCCACGCAAGCAGTATTTGCCAGCGTCAGTCTGACGGCCAATGGTCATATCGACGAACCCGTGGTGCAATTGATGGCACAGATGACGCATGATTTGGCGCGCAAAGTGCCGGGTGGGGTGGGGAATCTGCGGGTGGCGGCCTTGGCGATGGTACCGGCAGGGAGCCCGTTCTTCCCGGCGTCGTGGCACGATGGTGGTGCACCGTGGCTAGCGATTGGTCCCGAAGCGGCAGCCTTGGCATGGCAGGCGACGCGGCCGCTGGTTGACATCCCCCGTGATCATCCCGACCGGTCGTTGGCAGTAGCGGCCGCCCTAGCGGCGCTGGCGCACGAGATTGTGGCCCACGATGCGCGCTTGCGCGCGCTGGCGCAACCGATTTGTGCGCAGTACGGCATTACCTATGCCGGCTGCGATTGGTCGCTCGCACCGCACCCCCACCCAGAGCGCAGTATTGCGGCTGCCATCGAGGCGCTATCTGGGGTGTCGTTTGGTGATTGGGGTACGTTGGCGGCGGTGCGAGCCTTGACGGCGACGATTCGGGGCTGTGCCGTGACCCAGCTAGGCTTTTCGGGCATTATGTTGCCGGTGGTCGAAGACGCCACGTTGGCGCAGCGCGCCCTCGATGGTCGCTATACCTTGCGTGATTTGTTGGCGTTTAGTGCGGTCTGTGGCACTGGACTCGACACGATTCCGTTGGCTGGTGATGTCGATACCGCGGTGCTGGCGGGGATTTACCGCGAGGTGGCCACGTTGGCGACGGCACTGAAAAAACCGCTCACGGCGCGGTTGATGCCCCTCGCCGAGCATACGGTGGGGCAAAAAACGCGCTTCGCCGAGTTGTTGCCGGCGCCGCTCGCGCAGTTTTTTTGTGAGGCGCGCGTATTGGCGTAATGATTATTGTCGGGCGTGGTAATAGTAAAATTATTGGTATTAATAGTAAATTGCGTACTACAAAGCCCCCTCGCACCGATCGTGCGAGGGGGCTTTGCGGTATCTAGTGATTACGGTGTGGGTGTTGGCGTGCGTGAGCGGTAAATCCCGTAGACATCGGGTCCTGCCACGGCGATGCCGCCGTTGCGCAAGCCGACAATCGAGTGAATATTGTCAGACATAACTGTAACACCAGTCGTAATACCTGCGGGAACAAATGTGGTGTAATCCGAATTACCCCATGCCATAATGGTGCCATCTGCTTTGACTACCACCGAACAATCGCGACCGGCAGTCACACTGACTACATTTACCGCATTCTTAGGAATTCGTGTTTGCCCAAATTCATTGGACCCCCAGCCGATGACCTGACCATCACTCAACAATGCCAAGCTATGATTTTTGCCGGCACTGACTTGGATGGCATTGGTGATGCCTGGTGGTACGCTTGCTTGTCCATAAGCATTATCGCCCCAGGCGACCACGGTGCCATCTGCTTTGACTGCCACCACATGGTAGTCACCACCATCGATTTGGACGACATCAGTCAATGCCGGTCCGGGCAGTTCGCCTTTGCTGTTTTTGCCCCAACCGATAATCGAACCGTCACTCTCTTTGATAGCAAAGGCAAACCGTGCCCCGGCGCCGATAGCCTTGATACCCGTTTGGGCAGCCACCGGAATCTTGGTTTCGCCATTTAAGTTTTGGCCCCAGGCAAATACATTGCCATCGGTGCGCAACACATAGACCGATGCGATTGATGCGGCCGCATCCTTAAACAGCATGTTTTTGTAGGCCGAGGGGATTATGGATTGCCCGATGCCGGGGTCGTTAATCCCCCACGAAACCAACGTGCCGTTCTGCAAGACACCAATCACATACGCATTACCAACTGCCGCTTTCTTGAGGACAAATGATTGTGGTGTCGGCGTATTCGTACGGGTGATGGTGGGTGTATTGGTATTCGTAGCAGTACGGGTGCTGGTTGCCGTGTTGGTGCTGGTTGGAGTGCGGGTACTGGTTACCGTGTTCGATGGCGTGACCGTTGAGGTGGGGGTTATGGTAGGACCGCCAATGATCATTGATGTGGTGACGGCAGGCGCGGCGACATACGTCAAGCCCCCACTCGTACCACCCGCTTGATTGGCGATTACCGTACATGTGCCTGGTCCAACGACATGCACTTTGTTGTCGACAATGGTACACACAGTAGGGGTTGTACTAGTGTAGGTCACCGGGAGCGTCGACGAAGCGCTGGCACCTGGGTCGAAATCATCCGAGGCAATGTCTTTGCCTGTGGGAGCCACAAAAGTAATGGTCTGTTTGGCTTTGATCTTGATTGTAAGCGTCACATCAGGGGCAGGCAGATATGTGATGCCCCCGGCCACACCCCCACCTTGTGATGCAGTAATTTTGCAATCACCTGGGGCAAGCAGGGTTACGAAGTTGGAGGTCAAGCGACAAACAGTCGGAGTGGTATTGGTATAGCCGATCGGCAATCCTGATGAGGCGACGGCTGTCAAGGTGATAAACAAATCACCAATTGTTTTGTCTTCGACTGCAGGGAAGGTGATGGCTTGGGCACCTTTGACGTTAAAGCTTTGGGTTAGCGGTGTGGCAGTCGCATAGACCATGTCGCCACTGTCCCCGCCGGTTTGGATTGCTGTAATACTGCAGATTCCGCCGGCTACCAGATGGACTTTGCCTCTCACAATCGTGCAGACTGCTGGGGTGGTTGACTGGTATGTGACCGGTAATGTCGAAGAAGATGTCGCGCCTGGGTCAAAATCGGCATCAGTGCTCGATTTTTCACTGATTGGGGCAAAGGTAATGCTCTGTTTGGCTTTGACGGTAAATGAGTTGATGACATCGGCGGCAGCGGTGTAAGTCTTGCCACCAATCGTGCCACCGCCTTGGGATGCGGTAATGCTACAGGTCCCAGGTCCAACGATGGTTACCACCAACCCCGTCACGGTACAGACTGACGGTGTCGTGGAGGCATAGGTTATGGCTAATCCAACCGAAGAAGTAGCAGCGGGCAATGTAAACGTCGTGCTCCCTTCAATTTTGTCGGTAATCGCCGGGAAGGAGATTGTTTGCCCGGATGGCGTGGCAGTTGCGGTTGGAGTGCGGGTATCGGTTGGAGTGCTTGTTGGCGTGGCCGTTGAGGTGGGGGTTGCGGTAGGACCGCCAATGATCATTGATGTGGTGACGGCAGGCGCGGCGACATACGTCAAGCCCCCACTCGTACCACCCGCTTGATTGGCGATTACCGTACATGTGCCTGGTCCAACGACATGCACTTTGTTGTCGACAATGGTACACACAGTAGGGGTTGTACTAGTGTAGGTCACCGGGAGCGTCGACGAAGCGCTGGCACCTGGGTCGAAATCATCCGAGGCAATGTCTTTGCCTGTGGGAGCCACAAAAGTAATGGTCTGTTTGGCTTTGATCTTGATTGTAAGCGTCACATCAGGGGCAGGCAGATATGTGATGCCCCCGGCCACACCCCCACCTTGTGATGCAGTAATTTTGCAATCACCTGGGGCAAGCAGGGTTACGAAGTTGGAGGTCAAGCGACAAACAGTCGGAGTGGTATTGGTATAGCCGATCGGCAATCCTGATGAGGCGACGGCTGTCAAGGTGATAAACAAATCACCAATTGTTTTGTCTTCGACTGCAGGGAAGGTGATGGCTTGGGCACCTTTGACGTTAAAGCTTTGGGTTAGCGGTGTGGCAGTCGCATAGACCATGTCGCCACTGTCCCCGCCGGTTTGGATTGCTGTAATACTGCAGATTCCGCCGGCTACCAGATGGACTTTGCCTCTCACAATCGTGCAGACTGCTGGGGTGGTTGACTGGTATGTGACCGGTAATGTCGAAGAAGATGTCGCGCCTGGGTCAAAATCGGCATCAGTGCTCGATTTTTCACTGATTGGGGCAAAGGTAATGCTCTGTTTGGCTTTGACGGTAAATGAGTTGATGACATCGGCGGCAGCGGTGTAAGTCTTGCCACCAATCGTGCCACCGCCTTGGGATGCGGTAATGCTACAGGTCCCAGGTCCAACGATGGTTACCACCAACCCCGTCACGGTACAGACTGACGGTGTCGTGGAGGCATAGGTTATGGCTAATCCAACCGAAGAAGTAGCAGCGGGCAATGTAAACGTCGTGCTCCCTTCAATTTTGTCGGTAATCGCCGGGAAGGAGATTGTTTGCCCGGATGGCGTGGCGGTTGCGGTTAGAGTGCGTGTATCGGTTGGTGTGCGGGTATCGGTTGGTGTGCGGGTATTCGTGCGGGTATTGGTATTGGTCGCGGTGTTCGTGGCCGTTCTTGATGGGGTATACGTGGGTCGTAGGGTGTTGGTGGGCACTCCTGGTGGCAGTGTGATGGTTGGTTTAGGGGTGTTTGTGCCAGCGGGGTTAGGAGTGCTCGTCTCAACTGCACTGCCTACGTCTTCAAGTACACAGCGTGAACATCCAGGAATTATACCTGGGAAGCCACCTGCGGCACCTCCGTTGATCGGGGGCGCGGCTCCATCATATGCACTGCGTCCAAATATGTACGCATATTGAAATGACACACTCTTGCCAGCAGCCAGAGCAGTGAATTTTTTTGCGATACCGATGGTGTTGTCACCATTGCCCGCATTCCCTCCGTTATAGTAATCTATTGCAGTAGATGACCAAGGAGAGGTAATACCCGTGTTTGTGTCGGCACCATCTTCACCCGTGAAATAGCCCATCACGGCTTTACTCGCCGTTGTTTCGGAAAAAACAATGTACTTCTTTGGGATGTTCGAATACCCGCGGGCATTGTTCGTCGCAGAACTATCACCGGGGGCGATACGTGCGTCAGAGTCAATGGCGCGAGCGATATACGCCGTGGCTATTGCATTTGTCGGTGTGATGTAGGTAGTGATTTCAATATATGTCGAATACGCATTAAAGCGGATATCGTTTTCCATAGTGAGATTTGCATCTTTTACAACAGACACCACACGATTGTCATAGGTGTTGCCACGGTATTTCACCCCACTATATTTGGTGAGCAACGTGGTTGGACTCGTCCAGCCAAATGTCGCACCGGTGTTGTTAAAGTAACGTTGCACACCATCCAAGGTAATATTGAGATTTTCCCACGGAGTCCCTGGTGTCAAAAAGTCATACGCATTATTAAATGTACTGGTACAGGTAGGGTCGTACTGAATCCCAGGTGTTGTATTACCTCCCACTCCGAGCGTTCCATTGGCTTTAACGCCGATTTTGATACAATTGCCGGTCAAAATAAAGGTAGATGCGGATGATGGTCTAATCGGCGTGCTGGTCGCGGTGCTCGTATTCGTGTGGGTGCGGGTATTGGTGGGGGTGTTGGTGGTGGTACTGGTTTTGGTGATTGTTCTGGTATTGGTGGCGGTTGGGCGTGCTGCCGCAGCTACCCCAAGGTTGACAGGGATTTTTTTGATGATAGTGTCGCCAACTCCAGCGGTAATTGTCACAATTTCGCTCGCGACGGTTGTACCTGATATCGTCACCGTACAAGACGCGCCAGGTGCCAATGATGCCCCACACGTGTTGCGCAAAATAAAGGCAGTACCTGAAACGACAATCGATGCAATTGGTAAGTCCGCACTTGAAGTATTAGTCAACAAAATCTGTGGTGTTTCACCGGGACGCGTAAACTCAACAGCCGTGAGGGATAAGTCGAGCACATAACATGAAGATCCAGCAGTAAATACGTCTTTGTAGGTGGTCAAATAGATATGACCGTTTTTTTCGTACAAATACAACAAGTCGCCGTTGGTGATATTGATCGCCACGCTTTCACGATTCCCAGCGGCCACGACTTGCTCTGACCGACTAAAGGTGGTGCCTGCATCAGTACTATATTGAAACAGCAAGTTGTTTGTGCTTTTTTGTTTGCTCCCGCTGACGATATTGCCACAGCCATCTGCGGCAAGGGCACGAGTCATGCCGAGTACCGTATCATCAATAGTCTTGGTATCTACTGCTTTGGTGGCAAGATTAATCCGCTCAAGGTTGGTTGTGGTACCTCCACTAGCACCAGTCATATAAAAATAGGTGTTGGTGCCGTCACTACTGAGTGCCCCGGTTGAATAATATACACTTTTACCAGTGTCATTTTTGCTTCCTAATGTGACCCCACGGTTGGTGCTCACATACCAATAGACTCTAGGATTGTCAGTAAATATATAGACGTAGTGTGTGAGCGGGTCTACGCGTATATCCGCAAAAACCTGAGCTGTACTGACTGCAGTGGTATTCCACGTGGCTCCACCATTACTACTGCGGTATAACGTGGTACCTGTTTGATTTACCGCATAAATGTAGTCGCCGTCGACGGCCATGTGGATAGTCTGACTCGCTGTTCGAGATCCTACGATGACAGGACTTGACCAAGTAGTACCGCCATTGATACTTTTGGTGATATTGAAGGAGGTCCCATTCCCATAAATAATATAAAGTGTGCCGTCACCCGATACACCGATTTCGGCTTGGCTTGCCACCGTCGTTACTCGTACGGGGGTCGCAAATGACTGCCCACGATTGGTGCTTTTGGCGACATAAATACCCGTGGCATTCCAATATGTCGCATAGATGCTCCCATCGGCACCAACGGCCAGCTTGCGTGTGGTGTTGGCTTCAGCAAGTGAACTTGCTACACACGCACTGCCGGCACAGCTGGTGTCTACTTGTACATCAGCATAAAGCACCGTTGATGCCTTGGGGGTAGATAGGAGCGGTTGTTGAAACGATGTGTTGGCTTCTTTGGCTTGTGCAACGTTTATCGATGCACCGACAGGCAAAAAAGTCGTAAACAAAAGTATTAGCATGCAACAACATAACAATGAACGGTGTCGAAATCGATACATACACATCAACCCCTTTGCATTATTAACAAATTTGCTTTGATTATACACCTATATCGGCATAATTACAAGTGAAAGTTTATAAATTGTAATATTATTTGCTATTTTGATTATATTTTATATTTTGTTGAATTTTAATTTGTTTAATTACATTTGTATTTTTTAGTAATACATTTTGCAATATAATGTTTTTATTTCTATTGCCATTTTAGCGTTATTTTGATTATAATTTTGCGTTGTGGATAGAATTTAAGGATTATTTCCGTTATTTTATAATATTTTCGATTAGCTATGGTGCAACGACTCATTGATCGGTACATAGTGGAAATATATAAATTATGAAACATATCGGGGAATGGGGAACCGATGATATGGGTTTATCGGGGGGTTAAGCCGTTGGTAGGGTGCAAATAAACGTTGTACCGACGCCGACGGTACTGACCACCCAGATTTTGCCACTATGGCCTTCGACGAGGTGGCGGGCAATCGCCAACCCAAGCCCAGTACCTGAGCCGCGGGTACGAGCTGGATCGACCTTGTAAAAGCGCTCAAACACGCGTGGCAGATGCTCACTCGGGATACCAACGCCAGTATCTGTGACGGTAAATGCGACCCATTCGCCACTTTGGTGGTCGCTGGGGATGCAGGGGAGGGCGTCATAATCTCGTGGCAAGCTAATTAACTGGGCACCAATGGTGATATAGCCACCGTCTGGGGTGAATTTGACGGCATTGTGGAGGAGATTGAGCAACACTTGATCGATGCGCCCGGCATCAGCAAGGATCAAGGGGATGTCACTGAGGAGAGTATGGTTTACTTCAATATGATGGCTATCGGCTTGGGGTTGGATGCGTTCGATTCCACGTTCCACCAGTGTAATCACATCGGTGGGAGCGAGTTGCAAGGCGATGCGTCCGGCTTCGATTTGCGACAAATCATGTAAGTCGTTGACGAGCCGCGTCAAGGCATCGACTTCGTCGGAGATTCGGCGCGCCATGCGCTGGGTGATTTCGGGCGGGGGATTGCTCGCAATAGTTTCGCTCAACAGTTTAAGGGCAGCAAGTGGGGTGCGCAACTCGTGCGAGACGCTGGCAATCATATCACGCCGAGCGCGTTCGAGTTGACTAAGCTGGGTAATATCGCGGATCAACAAAATCACAATCACATCGTTGTTGGGTTGAATGATGGGGCGAGCGGTGATGCGTAAGGTACGGGCCGGATTGCGCATCGGCAACAACATTTCGTCGGATTCACATCGCAGGGCGACATCACGCACAAATTCATCGAATTGATGGTCGCGAATCAAACTAATTATGGTGCGCCCGACGCCGTCACGTTGCAAATTAAGGAGCTCATTCGCGGCCGGATTGTGCATCAAGACAATGCCATCACTGTTGACAAACAAAATACCGATGTCAATCATCGACACGATGATTTCGGCAGGGGCATAGGGATGTTCTGCCTCTGCTGACGGGGGCTGGGAGGCACTAGGGGGTGGGGGACGGTTTTGCCACATGATTACCAGCCATGTGATGGCTGCTAGGGCAATCAGCCATGGGATGAGCAAATCAAATTGCATTCCTGCTCCCCCGCGTTAATACGTTGCCCAATGATTCATTGGGGCGAATTTTTGATTAGGAAGGCAAATCAAAGCGGTACCCGATGCCACGCACCGTTTGTAAGTATTCGGGGGCACTGGGGTCGAGTTCGACTTTTTCGCGGAGCCAGCGGATGTGGACATCGACGGTGCGCCCATCACCGACATAATCGAAGCCCCAGACGCGCTCGAGCAGGACATCGCGTGACAAGGCTAAGCCGCGGTTACGCATCAAGCAGGCGAGTAAGTCAAACTCTTTTTGCGAAAGCTGGATTTCGACATCGTTACGCCAAATCCGTCGTGAGCCGGCATCTAGTTTAATCGTCCCGATATGCAAAATGTCGCGATCAGTACTCCCACCATTATTGCGGTCACTGCGACGCAAGATGGCACGGATGCGGGCCATTAATTCACCCACACTAAACGGCTTGGTGAGGTAATCGTCGGCACCGAGCTCGAGGCCCGCAATCCGATCGACTTCGTCTTGCCGCGCCGTCAGCATGATAATCGGGATGGTGCTTTCTTTGCGGAGCATACGACACACCGAAAACCCGTCGAGGCGCGGCAACATCACATCAAGGATGACAATGTCTGGTTTGTCTTGCCGCGCATGTTCAAGGGCAGTGACACCATCGCCGGCACCGATGACCGTATAGCCTTCACGTTCGAGATTATAGCGAAGTGTCTCTGCGAGCGTGGCATCGTCTTCTACGAGCAAAATCGTGGGCATGGTTCCTCTTTTCTTAGGCCGTTTCAGGGCGGATGCGGCTGACGCCGTCACTCGCATGCGTCACATAAATCGTAGCACTCCGCCCGGTGCTCCCCAAGTAGGCGGCAGCTACTTCGTGGCGGAAGCGCTCGACGGCATTGATGTCAACTAAACTGACAGTACAGCCACCAAACCCCGCCCCAGTCAACCGTGAACCATAACACCCATTAACGCGCTGGGCGGCCGCCACCAATGCATCCATTTCGGGAATGCTGACGGCATAATCGTCACGCAAGCTGGCATGCGAGGCATTCATCAAGCGGCCAAACTCAGTTACATTGTCGGCGGCGAGGGCTGCCACACTGGCAATCACCCGCTCGTTTTCACTGACGACGTGGCGAGCCCGTTGTCGTACGACGGGTGACAACAGATGACCGTGGCTGGCAAGCTGGGCACTACTCACGTCACGCAAGGCTTTGATACCTGGAATGAACGGCTTCAATAATTCGACGGCTTGCTCACATTCGGCGCGGCGCTGGTTGTAGGCCGAGCCAGCCAAGGTGCGCTCGATATGACTGTCGCAGATGATGATGGCGGTATTGGCTGGTACCGGGACTTCTTGGTAGCTTAGGTCACGGCAATCAATCAACAAGGCATGATTGGCTTTGCCCAATGTCACGATGAACTGATCCATGATGCCACAATTGACACCCACGAATTGGTTTTCGGTCGCTTGGGCCATCAACGCCAGCTCCTCACCCAAAATATTAAGGCTATGAAAGAGTTGGAACATGTAGCCGGTAGCAACTTCAAGCGCCGCCGACGACGACAAGCCGGCGCCACGGGGGACGCTACTCGCGACCACCATGTCGGCACCGTTGATGAGATGCCCAGCGCCAATCAAGGCCCGCACCATGCCGCGGATGTAGTTGCTCCACGGGCGCAGACCACTGCGCTCGATGTGGTCGATGGCAAATTCGTCACTCTCGCTGAGGTCAGCAGCCAACACCCGTACGCGTCGATCGCTCCGGGGAGTAGCCGCTATATATGTTGATTGATCGATGGCAGCTGGTAATACAAAACCGTCGTTGTAGTCGGTGTGCTCGCCAATCAAGTTAACTCGACCAGGGGCGCGGACAATCAGGCTCGGTACTTGCCCATAATGTGTCTGAAACAATGAATGTATCTGAGCCGCATCGATCATCGTCATCTTGTTTGCTCCTAATGTATACAGTATGCAATGGTTATTATAAGGAATTGTTATATTTCTGTGCGAATTTACTTAACAAAAACATCAACAACACAAATCCCACCCCAACCGCCCCTGCCAGCCAAGGCTGACTGGTACTCAAATCCCCTGCGAGTGTCAACAAGGCCAAGCCCGGCGCCACCCCAAGCAACGAAGCCAATAGGTAACGCCACCAGGGTAGTGGACTACATCCGGCGGCGAGCGATACCATGGTGTAGGCCGGTCCGGGCAAAATCCGCAGTACAATCAAGCGCAATGGCGTGATTTGTTGGCACAAGCGGTCAAACGCGGCTTTTTCGGCATCAGATAAGCGCGTGTACAAAAACGTCTGTCGCCCCCAACGCCGCGCAATTGCAAAGCCAAGCAAGCTGCCGATTACATCCCCGAGCAAGGTGACGCCAAAGCCAATCCAAGGCCCATACAACAACCCTGCCCCGACTTGGGCGATTGTTGCAGGCACTACCGGTACCACCAAAATAATCGCAATCACACCACTCAGGAGCAATCCGCCCCACCAGCCAAAGGGTGCCATCAGGTGGCGCAATCCTTGTGGGGTGAGATCGATGAATTGGCGGATCCACCAAAGTACTGCCAAACACAATACCCCCGCAACGGCGAGTATGACGATGCGACGGGGGGTGAGCAGGGTGCGGATGGTTTGCCACGTACTCGTTGTGCTCATAATTCATCCTCGCTGATAACCTGATACGTATATCCTTGCGCCATCAAAAACCGTTGCCGTTGCCATGCATCGTCCACTTCGCGGGTTTGGGCACTGACAATGGTATAAAACAGCGCCGTGTTAGTGGCTTTGGGGCGCAACACCCGTCCCATGCGTTGTGCTTCTTCTTGGCGCGACCCAAAGCTCCCCGAAATCTGCACCAGCACACTGGCACTGGGTAGATCCAAGGCCTGATTGCCTACCCGCGACAAAATCAGACAATCGATCTGTCCATTGCGAAAGGCGCCAAACCAATAAGCGCGCTCGTCGTTGCTACTCGCCCCCGTCACCAATGGCCAGCCCGTCAAATCGGCCAAGGTGTGTAACTGTGCCAAATAGTGCCCAATCACCAACAGTGGCTCGCCGGCATGGCGTTGGCGAATCCGTTGCACAACGGCGTATTTGGCAACGGCGTGGGCCGCGAGGCTACCGTGTTGGCGACTAAGTGCCCCGAGGTAGCTGGCGCGTTCGGCTGGGGTGAGTGCGACCCGTACTTCGATACAGCGGGCCACGGCGATAAAGCCTTGCTGTTCGAGTTGGCGCCATGGCATGCTATAGCGCAGTGGCCCAATCAAACTAAACACATCACCAATCCGGCCATCTTCACGGATCAAGGTGGCACTCAGTCCGTAGCGCCGCCGTGAATTGAGCATCGCCGTACTGCGAAAGACCGGCGCCGGTAGTGTATGTACTTCATCATACAAGATGAGTCCCCAATCGGCTATAGCGCCGATCGTGGCCCGAGCAATCAATTGCTGATAGGTGGTTATCGTAATCGGTGCCAGGGTGGCTGCGGTGCCGCGATAAATGGCCACATCGTCAGGGGCACAGGTCGTGGCTGCCAGCACACTGGCGCGCCATTGCTGGGCTGCCGCCCGGCTGGTGGTGATAATCAAGGTGGCGCGCTGGATGTGGGCCAGCACCGCCACCCCAATATAGGTCTTGCCACTGCCCGGAGGCAACGCCACTACCCCATGGCTGTGGGCGATGCAGGCTGCCACGGCGGCCTGTTGGTAAGGGCGCAAGGCAATTGTATTGCGCCAGGGACAGTCAAAGGCGGTGCCGTCAAGCAGTGTCGCTTGATCATCGACCGGCCACCCCTTCCGCCAAAAAGCCTGCTTGAGTGCGCCGCGTAACAGTGGATTGATCTGCCAGCCATCATCGGTTGGTATGTCAAAAAACGCAGCGAACGTGGGGTCGTGTTGAAAGCGGGGGATGAGGGTGGGTTCGTGGATGTGCAAAAAAAGCGCTGTGGTGCTGCCGGTCAAGGTGACTTGCCCCCAGCGGTGCATTAATGTCACAATCGTGCGGTGTACCTTGGCGTCGAGGGCTACTGCCCCACTAGCCGCCGTCAGGGTGTCGATGATCTGGGTGGCGCTGATGCCTCGTCCGGCGGCAGCCCACAACGCGGTGCGGTGCAGGCGACAACGCACATACCGCCCCACATAGGCTTCGACAATACTAAACGGTTGCAGTGATTGCACGGTGGCGATTGCCTGCGGATGCTGGCTATCGACAATGAGATGACCATCGGCAAGGATTTGTAGGGCGGCACTGGTCATCGTCAGCGCAATGCCGCGTGGCGATGACAGCTGACGAGGTGATCGTTGACCAGCCCCGTTGCTTGCATCAAGGCATAACACATTGTGGGTCCGATGAATTGAAAGCCCTGTTGGCGTAAATCTTGGGCCATATGGGTGGCGATTGGGGTAATCGCTGGGATTTCGCTGGGGTGTTGGCGGTGCGGTTGCAACGGGCGGCCATCGACGTAGCGCCAGAAGTAATCATCAACGGTGGTGGTTTTGGCCTGCAATATCAAAAACATCCGGGCGTTGTGAATCATGGCGACGATTTTGGCGCGGTTGCGAATGATCCCCGGGTCGGCCATGAGGCGGGTGATGTCATCCTCGCCATAGGTGGCTACAATCTGTGGGTCAAACTGGTGGCAGACGGCGCGGTAGTGGTCACGTTTGCGCAAGACGGTAATCCAACTCAAGCCAGCCTGCATTGTTTCGAGCACGATGCGTTCGTACCAGCCATTGGTGGTGTGCAACGGCACACCCCATTCGTGGTCGTGATAGGCGCAGTAGTGGGGGTCGGTGCCACACCAAGGGCAACGGTCAATCGCGGCTGACATCGTGTGTGACCTCATGCAAAAAAGTGAGCGCGGCGGTGATTTGAGCTGGTGATAATTGCTGATGTGGCCGTGCGCTGAGCACATGTTGGACCTGGTTTGGCGGGGGCGATAGGGTGCCGGGGATAACCCCAATCGCGGTTTGATTGATGGTAAGCACCCAGCAGCCATCGTGCTGGCGCCATGCTACGCTCGTGACGGGTGTGGCACTGCAGGTAGCGAATTGGGTAGCGATAGTGGTACTGTTCCAGCTGGTGTCATCCCAAGCGTGGCGCACCATCAGTACCGGGTCGCCACAATCGTGGCTGAGTTGTTGGTGGAGCGCGGTATCGCGTGGTTGCTGGCGTGGATGGATGGTCAATGTGGCAATCGGTTGTTCATCGAATTTACGCCATTGCAGGGCATGGGGGAGTACCCGCATGGTAGCGGGGCAGCCAAAGGTCAAGGCATCGATGATGGCATCGACAATGGCGTGGACGACGTGGTGTTGGGTGGTAGGGCTGAGGGTGGCGTACTCAGTGGCAGCCTGACTATGGGTGGCCATCAAGATTACTTCGACGGGCTCGATGGGGTGCAGGGTGATGTGGGCCGTGATGGCGGCTGCATCGATGCCGGCAATATCGTGTAAATCACAGGTTACCAAGGCCAGCAACCCTTGCTCGCTCCGGAATCCAATCGCATGGATCCAACCTTGTGGGATCATCGGTTTGCGGGCACTCCCTACAAACCAGTCATATGTCGTCATGGCAAGCGCCTTTTGATAAGCTTAGGCTACGCCAAATTGGGGGAGCCAAGGCTGATTGGTTGCCAATATATCATGCCATACCCGTTCCACGGTGGCAGCACTTGGCCCGAGGGGATTGGCGAGCAGTGCGCTCATGGCGCGCTCGTGGCTGCCGGTGAGGGCCGCTTCGATGGTCAAGAGTTCGTACGATTTGACGTGGGCGGCCAAGCCATGCATTACTGGTGCCAGCGGGTCATGGCCGAGGGGGGTGGCGCCGGTGCGATCAACGCGGCACGGCACTTCGACCACCACGTCGCTGGGTAAATCGGGTAACGAGTTCTGGTTGCGTACATTGACGACGTGGGTGGCACCATCGCTGAGATGGAGCGAACAAATCAACGCCGCCGCGGCAGTTGAATAATACGCCCCGCCCCGTTCCATCAGTTCGGCCGGTTTTTCGCAGAGGTGGACATCGGCGTAGCGCTCGAGCAGGCGCCGCTCGACATCCATGACTACTTCGGCACGGGTGGGAATGCCACTTTGTTGATGGGCAATGATTTCGTTTTGGAGATAAAAATAGTCGAGATAGCCGCTTGGGAGCGCCTGTAATAGTTCAATTAGGCGTGCTGGAATGTGTAAATGATTTTTGGTGCGCTCGAGCTCATCCATGGCGCGTTGCAGTATATCGCTGGTGACATCATGCTTGCCTACTGTGATGCGCCGGATCCAATTGAGGTGGTTTAAGCCAACTTGCTCGATGGTCACGTCGTGCGGGTCGACGGCCAGTTGATGAGCGATGCTCCGTTGCGCCGTTAGTGCATTGTTGCATAGCCCGATGGCGGGGACGCCGCCGTAGCGAAGCAAGGCTTCGGTGACGATACCAGCTGGATTGGTGAAGTTGATCAACGTCGCTTGAGGGGCATAGGTGCGCATATCGTTGGCGATATCGAGCATGATGGGGATGGTGCGGAGCGCCTTGACAAATCCGCCCACGCCGGTCGTTTCTTGGCCGATGAGGCCATGGCGCCGCCCGAGCAATTCGTCGTTGTGGCGGGCAGCTTGACCACCGACACGTAGTTGCGTTACTACGAAATCAGGCCCTTGGGCGATGGCGGCGCGACGGTCGTGGCTCAGCGCCACGCTGAACGGGGCGTGGAAGTGGGCGGCCATGCGTTGGGCAAAGGCCCCTACAATCGCCAACCGCTCGTGGTTGGGGTCAAACAAGGTGATTTTGGTGAGCCCGAGGTCGGTGCCACGCTGAATCAACCCGTCGATTAATTCGGGCGTGTAGGTGCTTGCACCGCCAATTACTACGATATGCATAGGTCTCCTTTACAAAAAACCTGCCACAATTATGAGTATTATTACATATTTTTCTCACCAAAAAATATACTAAATATAGGCATAATTGTTGCGTTTTACCCCAATATATGGTACATTACAATTCGATTAAGCGAACCGTTCAACGATAGAAAGTTGGTGTCGCGTGGATAAGCCGAACACTCCACCTCAACTTCACCATATACATGTCGATACCCATCCCCGCAATGATTCCACTACTCCTACTTACGCCCTGAATCGTACCATTGATATGCCTGACGGGTATAATGATATAGAAGACGAAGAAGGCGAACTCCAGCGCATTGAACTCGAAAACACTGCCAGTGATGATAGTGACGTCGATGATTCAGTGCGACTTTATTTGCGTGACATTGGGCGCATCGACCGCCTCAAATCAATCGTCGAAGAAATCAACCTCGCCTACCAAATCGAACTCGGGTTGTTGGTCGAGCAGTTGGTCAAAGGCAAAATTGCGGTGCAATACAGCGAAGCTGACACGCACGCATTAGCCAAAGATCTCGCGACGAAAATTGCTCATGTGAGTGATGCTGTGGTTGCCTACCTCAAAAAACTCCACGGCGACACCGATTGGGAAGCGACCAGCACGCATGAAGCGTCTGCATTGGTCCACAAAGTCGATGACGTATATGGTTACCATGTCAAAAATTTATCTGATGCCAACCGCAAGCCGATGATTGTCGGTTTGATGTGCGTCGAAGAATGCAACAGTGTGCCGGCGGATTCGGGCTATTTCGCGATTTATCGGTTGATTGTGACCCATAGCGTCATCAAAAAACATATCGAGAACGATACCACCCCCGATCAATTGATGTTGTTGTCGAGCCTCAAAGATACCGACGCCTTGCGTCAATTGGGACGCAAGCTCAATATGCATGAGATCCCGTTCCAAGAATCTGACGATAAAACCATAGATGTCTATATTGAACGTAGTTTCACCGAAACGACGATGGTGCTTGTTGATGGCAAACTTGTGTCGGCGGCTGTCACTGATATCACCGAATCTACGATGGTCCATTATGATGGCCAACCATTGCCCAGTGCTCCTGTTGACACCCGCTGGCTCCTTGATATGATTACTAAAGGGCGCGAAGCCCGTGAGCAACTCATCTCGGCCAACCTGCGTTTGGTCGTCTCGAACGCCAAAAAATACCTCGGCCGTGGCATGTCGATGCTCGACCTCATCCAAGAAGGTAGCATTGGTTTGATGCGTGCCACCGAGAAGTTTGATCATCGGCGTGGTTTTAAGTTTTCGACCTATGCCACCTGGTGGATTCGTCAAGCGATTACCCGGGCGGTGGCCGACCAAAGCCGTACCATTCGCTTACCCGTACATGTCGGCGAGACCATCAATCGCTTGATGCGTATGGCGTCACGCATCCAACAAGAGACTGGCCGCGATGCCACCCCCGACGATATCGCCGAAGCGCTGGGGATGCCGACCGACAAAGTGCGGCGCATCCTCGATGCCTCACGCCAAACCTTGTCACTCGAAACCCCCGTGGGCAGTGATGGCGATGCCAATCTGGCCGACTTCATCGAAGACTACCACGGCGCCACCCCGGCCGAATCTGCCACGCACATGCTGTTGCGCGAGCGCTTGAGTGAAGCCTTGACTCGCCTGCCTGAACGCGAGCGCCGCATCATCCAATTGCGCTACGGCCTCGAAGATGGTCGCTCACGGACCCTCGAAGAAGTGGGTCGTGAGTTTGGGATTACCCGCGAGCGTACCCGCCAAATCGAAGGTGAAGCGTTGCGTAAATTGCGCCACCCCGGCGTAGCCCGTGGCCTGCGTAGCTTCCTCGAATAAACTCAGCGCACGTCAGCATCATTTGGGATGCTGACGTGCGGTATAATTGCGTGAGGAGCGTCGCAGCAAAGGCGACGTTATTTTTTTCATATAGGAGGATAGTGTCTATGCAAATCTATCTCGATACGGCAAACCTACGCGAAATCCGCGATGCGGCCAGCTGGGGCATCTTGAATGGCGTCACCACCAACCCATCACTGGTCGCCAAAGAACAAGGCATCGACCACAAGACCTTGATTACCGAAATCACTAAGTTGGTTGATGGTCCGATTAGCGCCGAAGCCATTTCGCTCGATGCCGAAGGGATGATTCGCGAGGGACGCGAATTTGCTACGTGGCACCCCAATGTCATCGTCAAGGTGCCGGTGACCACCGAAGGCCTCAAAGCCGTAGCGACCCTCGCCAAAGACGGTATCCGCACCAATGTGACCTTGTGCTTCAATGCCACCCAGGCCTTGTTTGCGGCGCGGGCTGGGGCATTTATCATTAGCCCCTTCATTGGGCGTATTGACGATATGGGCATGGATGGCATGCAACTCATCCGCGAGATTTCGGCGATTTATCGCCAACACGGCATCACCACCAAAATCTTGGCGGCTTCGATTCGTCACCCCCGCCACATCATCGATGCGGCCTTGGCAGGTGCCGACATCGCCACCTGCCCTTTCAAGGTGCTCGAACAAAGCATGAAGCACCCTTTGACCGACAGTGGCATCGAAAAGTTCTTGGCTGACTGGAAGAGCCGTCAATAAACACGAGGGTGCAATAGTGACAACCTATACCGACGTCGACCAGCGTGCCATCAATACGCTCCGCGCCCTTGCGATGGACGCCATCCAACAATCAAACTCCGGTCACCCTGGCTTGCCGATGGGTGCCGCGCCGATGGCGCACGTGTTGTGGTCGCGCTTTTTGCGCTTTAACCCGCGCGACCCCCATTGGCCCGATCGTGACCGCTTTGTGCTTTCGGCCGGGCACGGCTCTATGTTGTTGTACGGCTTGCTCCATTTGGTGGGCTACGAACTCTCGCTCGACGAGCTCAAGCGCTTCCGCCAATGGGGTTCGTTAACCCCTGGTCACCCCGAAGTCGGCTTGACCCCCGGCGTCGAAGTCAGCACCGGCCCCTTGGGTCAAGGAGCTGCCAACGCCGTCGGTATGGCCGTCGCCGAAGCCTTTTTGGCGGCTACCTACAACCGCGCCGATGCTACCCCCGTCGACCATTACACCTATGCCTTGGTGAGCGATGGCGACTTGATGGAAGGCATTTCGGCCGAAGCATCCTCATTGGCTGGGCACCTAGGCTTGGGCAAATTGATTTTGTTGTACGACGACAATCTGATTTCGCTCGACGGCCCCACATCCCTGGCCTTTAGCGAAGACGTGTTGGCGCGTTATGCTGCCTATGGCTGGCAGACGCTCCGTGTCAGCGACGGCAACGATTGTGACGCCATCGAGGCCGCAATTACCGCTGCCCGTGCCGATAGCACCCGCCCTAGTTTGATTGCGGTGCGTACCGTCATCGGCTTTGGTAGCCCCAATTACGCCGGCACCAGCCGCGCCCATGGCGAACCATTGGGCAACGACGAAGTGCGCCTCGCCAAGCAAGCACTCGGGCTAGACCCCGACCAGACCTTTGAAGTATCGCAAGCGGTACGCCAATTGTGGGCCGATGTGGCCCGGCGCAACGCCAAGCACTACGAAGCCTGGCAAAAAACCGTCACCGTGTATGCCGCTGCCTACCCCGACCTGGCTGCATCATTGCGGGGCGCGTGGGATGGCACCTTGCCGGCAGGCTGGGACGATGGCTTGATTGACAGTGTGTCGGGTAGTGGCGATATGGCCAGCCGCGACGCCTCGGGTAAAGTGTTGGACCTGCTCCGGAGCCGCATTCCGTGGTTGTTGGGTGGTTCGGCTGACCTGGCTGGCTCCAACAAAACCCCCAAAGTGGCCAACGGTAGCTTCCAGCGCGACAATTACACCGGCTCGGTAGTCTGGTTTGGGGTGCGTGAGCATGCCATGGGTGCTATGCTCAATGGGATGGCTGCCCATGGGGGCGTGCGCCCCTACGGTGGCACCTTTTTGACCTTTTCTGATTACATGCGTGGCTCCATCCGGGTGGCGGCGTTATCGCACCATCCCGTGGTCTACGTCTTTACCCACGATAGTATTGGGGTGGGTGAAGATGGTCCCACTCATCAACCGGTCGAGCAATTGGCTGCCCTCCGTGCCATCCCCAATTTGTGGGTGATGCGTCCGGCTGACGCCGCTGAAACGGCGGTGGCGTGGCAAGTGGCCTTAGCGCAAACCAGCCACCCCACGGCACTCATCCTCAGCCGTCAAAAACTCCCCCGTTATGATCGCCAGCGCTACGCTCCCGCCCAGATGGCCGCCAAAGGCGCCTACGTGCTCCGTGAAGCGCACGGGGGGACGCCGGCGGCCATCGTGATTGCATCGGGCTCCGAAGTGGCGATTGCCATGGCGGCCGCCGATCAACTCGAGGCCCAAGGTATCGATACCCGGGTGGTCAGTATGCCGTGTCATGCCTTGTTTGAGGCGCAGCCTGCCGACTACAAAGCGCGCGTCCTCCCTGCCCATATCACGGCACGGGTGGCGGTTGAGGCCGGTGTGTCGTTTGGTTGGGAGCGCTATGTGGGCATCAATGGTGGCCTGGTCACCATGCACGGCTTTGGCGCATCAGCCCCGGCTACTGAACTTTACACACAGTTCGGAATTACTGCCGATGCCGTCGTTGCTGCTGTCAAAGCCCGAATCTAAGTTCACGGTCTGTTTTTTTATTACAAAAACATTACAGCGGCCTAGGGTATAGCAACATATCCTGTGCCGCTGGTTGTTTGTACGTCATACACCAACAAAAACAAGTATACTATCAAATATGTGATAATTTGCACGAAGTTTATTCATCCAGAAGTGCAGATGATGCGTAAGAGGAAGTAATGGATTTTTTGTATGAGGAGGGAAGCGATTCTATGACCACGCACGTAGCGGCAGCGACGCCCATTACGTTACGCAACGGCCAACGTGTCACGATTCGTTTTTTGGCGGATGGTGACCGAGAGGCGTTGATGCAGTTTGGCCAACGCTTACCGAAAGACGACTTATTGTATTTAGAAGATGACTTGCAGAACCCCGATATTATTAATCGGCTTGTCAATGCTTATGCAGCCGAAAACTGGCGGCAGGTGGTGGCAGTACTCGACGACGGTACCATCGTGGCTTATAGTGCGGTGCGGCGGTTAGCAGGTTGGTCATCTCATGTAGGTGACATTCAGTTGATGGTTGGTGAAGGTTATCGGCGGAGTGGATTGGGATTGCAGATGGCCAAGGTGATTTTTGAGGCTGCCCGTAGCTTGGGGGTCGCCAAAGTGATTGTCGAAATGTTGGCGGTGCAAGTGAGTGGGCGGGCGATTTTTGAGCGCCTCGGATTCAACCGCGAAGGAATTTTCAGCAAGCATGCCCATGATCGTCACGGTAATCGTCACGATTTGGTGGTGATGGCCTATCACGTCATGTAAAAAACAACCCCCCTGTGCAGAGTTAATCTGCACAGGGGGGTTTTGTGGTTATTTGCGGGTATAGGGTTGGATGGTGTCGATGCCACCGAGGTAGGGGCGGAGCACATCGGGCACGGCAATCGAGCCATCGGGGTTCTGGTAGTTTTCCATAATGGCAATCATAGTGCGGGGGATGCCCAGACCCGAGCCGTTGAGGGTATGCACGAATTCGGTTTTGGCGCCGGCTTCGGCACGGAAGCGGATGTTGGTGGCGCGGGCCTGGAACGATTCGACGTTGGAGCAGGAGCTGACTTCTAGCCATTCGTTTTGGCCGGGCGCCCAGACTTCGATGTCGTAGGTTTTGGTTGAGGCAAAGCCCATATCACCGGTGCAGAGAATTTTGGTGCGGTAGGGGATGCCGAGCAAGCGACAGCTTTCTTCGGCGTCGCGGCGCAGTTGTTCGAGCTCGGCGTAGCTGGTGTCGGGGTGGACGAATTTGTACATTTCGACTTTGTCGAACTGGTGGCCGCGCTTGATGCCACGCACGTCACGGCCGGCGCTCATTTTTTCGCGGCGGAAACAGGGCGTGTAGGCGCAATAGTGGATGGGCAATTGGCTGGCGTCGAAGATTTCGTCGCGGTGCAGGTTGGTGACGGGCACTTCGGCGGTCGGCACGAGCCACAAGTCTTCTTCGGCGTCGTGGTACAAATTATCGCGGAACTTGGGCAATTGGCGGGCGCCCCACAAGCTGAGCTCTTTGACCACAAACGGCGTATAGACTTCTTGGTAGCCTTGCTTGCCGTGCAGGTCGAGGAGCCATTGGATTAAGGCGCGTTGTAGGCGCGAACCCATCCCCTTGAGCACATAAAAGCGCGAGCCCGAGATTTTGACACCGCGCTCGAAGTCGATGATGCCCAACGATTCGCCCAGTTCCCAGTGCGGTTTGGGAGCAAAGTCGAATTGGCGGGGGGTGCCAATCGTTTCAAGCACCACGTTGTGCTCTTCGTCGGGACCGACGGGGACGCTGTCGTGGGGCAGGTTGCGCAATTCGAGGATGGCAGCCATCTGGTTGGCTTCGACTTCGGCCACGTGTTTGTCGAGGATGGCGATGCGATCACCCACGGTGCGCATTTCGGCGATTTTGGCATCACGGATGGCGGCATCTTTGAGGGTGCTGATTTCTTTGGAGGTAGTGTTGCGCAGGGCTTTGAGTTGTTCGACTTCAAACAACAAGGCGCGGCGTTGCTCGTCGAAGCCCAGCACGGCATCGACCAATTGGGGTTCGACGCCCGCCCAAGCTAGGCTGGCTTTGACGGCGTCGGGTTGTTCGCGCAGTAAGCGAATGTCTAACATGGGGTTTGCTCCTTGACTACGGATTTACTGATTATGCGAGGTGACGGCGATTTTGCTACAACTCCACGCCACCATTTTGCCGTTTTTGTAGGGGGCCACGCCGTGGAAGGTATAGTCGTTGGCAAAGACCATTTCGATCCACAAGCGGTCACTATCCCACAAATTGAGGGTGTGCAGGTCGCTGACGGCCACCCATTCGAGGGTACCTTCGTCGTTGGCGGTATAGGGTTCGCCGCTCCATCGGTCGATGCGAAAGACGAATCCCAGCCAGTCTTCTTCGTTTTTGCCAAAGCCGGGCCAATTGAGGGTGCCGCGCATACTCATCGCCACCACGGTGATGCCTGCTTCTTCCATTAATTCGCGGCAGATGCTGGTGGCGACATCTTCGTGCGATTCGATTTTGCCACCCAGCCCGTTGTATTTGCCATAGTGGATGTCATCGGGGCGGGCGTTGCGATGCACCATCAGGACTTTGGTGCCGTCTGGCGACATGATATAGCCGAGGGTGGCTACAATCGGCGTATAGGGCATGGCAGTTCCTTTACCAGTTGGTGGCCGCTGGTTGGGCGGCAGAGACTTCGTGGATGCGGCGTAGGCAGCCGGGCTCGACGCTATCGTCGAGACTGGTGAGCTGATCGATGGGCACAAAGCGCGCCGCTGCGATTTCGAGCGACCATGGTGACGGTTGCGGCACCAGCGCCTGCGCCAACGTGACTGCATAGACGGCCGTGGTACAGGGATGGCGGGGGTGAGCTTCGGCAAAACTACCGTGGAAATTGGACGGGGTGACGGGGACATGCAGGCCCGCCTCTTCGAAAATCTCGCGGCTGGCGGCCACCTGCTCGGCTTCGCCGGTGCCGATGCCGCCGCCTGGGATGACCCACGCGTGCGGGCCGGCGCGGTGGCGCACCAGCAACACGGCGCCGTGGGGGTCGACGACGACGACCCGTACGCCCCGTAAATGGGGGCGCTGGATGGCCCAGACCACGTCACGAGCCCAACGAGCGGCGATATAGGCGATGGCCAGGAGTTGCTGCATGGGGCTCCTTTTTACACAAAAAAGACCTCCATCCTTCGAGAAGGACGAGAGGCAAAGCCTTCGTGGTGCCACCTTCGTTCGTCATCACGGGTGATGACCTTGATTGCACGGTAACGGGTGCACCCGGCACGAGTCATCCTCGGCTGCTCAAGAGGGGAATCGCACGTGTTGCCCAAGTGCCTCACACCAGCCGGCACCTCTCTGGATGGGAATCACAACGACATGGCTCTGTCATCGCATGTTGATAATTGCATTATAGCAGACGTATGTCAAAAAACAATTGCGGAAGGAGGAAGTGTAGGGGCGATGAGGCACGGCGCCGATGCACCGCTCCACCCACGTCATTCCATGCGGGGTGCCTAGGCACTCGTAGCGTGGAATCTCCGTGGCTTGCCACACGACGATTGCCTGCCCACTCCTAGGGCATACGCTCTGTGTCCTCTGTGCGAGCTACGAAGTAGGAAGTGAAGGAGGAAGTGGTTACATTCGCTCTGCGCCCTCTGTGTACTTTGTGCGAGTATTGACTCCCTCCAATTTTGTCACGAAATATCCAAATAGTGTGGCGTATTTTGGATATGCTGTGCTTGACCATGATTTGAAATACGTGCTATATTCAAGTGTGATATGCAACATGCGACATACATCCCCTTTGTGGGAGGAGTTAGTCTAATGGTAAATCAATTGCGTTTGGTTATCGCCGATGATGAATCAATTATCCGGATGAACCTGCGTGAGACCTTGGTTGGTCTTGGGTATTTGGTCGTAGGTGATGCTGGTGATGGCGTGAGCGCGATTCATTTGGCCCGTGAGCTTCGTCCTGATTTGGTCATCATGGACATCAAAATGCCCAAGCTTGATGGCATCCAGGCTGCCAAAGTCCTCACCGAAGAAAAAATCGCTCCGGTGTTGTTGCTGACCGCCTACTCGGATCGCGAATTGGTGGATCGCGCCCGTGACGCCGGAGTGGTCAATTACATTGTCAAGCCCTTCCGCGAAGCTGAATTGTTGCCCGCCATCGAAATCGCCTTGGCGCGCTTTGCCGAATTCAACACCATCAACAAAGAATTGGGCGACCTCAAAGACACCATGGAGACGCGCAAATTGGTCGAGCGCGCCAAAGGGGTACTGATGGATACCCAAGGCCTCAAAGAACAAGAAGCCTTCCGCAAGATTCAACAATTGTCGATGAATACGCGTAAATCGATGCGCGAAATCGCCCAAGCGATTTTGTTGACGGCGCAAATCGACAAATAATCGATGGCTGATAGACACGGTGATGCACAACCAACGCGGCAACGACGCCTTTGGCAAGGCGTGTTGCCGCATGTTGTTACTGCCATAGTAACCTTGACAATTGCATGGTTTGTGGTGCCCCGCGAGCGCGTGGTGGTGTGGCAAACTCCGAACAAAGCTACCCCTGTCGCTGGCATTGTTGCCACGGCGCTGCCCGCAGTCACTGCGACCTTGACGTCACCGTTGCTACAAGACATTTCGCGCCAAGAAATCCGCGATGTCAAAGCCGATACCGCCGCCTTGTGGAGCGCCATCTATCTGACCCGCGCATTGGCGCATGCCAGCGATGCCGAGGCGGACTTGGCCCGCAACGACATGACTGGGACGGCGCAAATGCTCTTGCTGATGGACGATGCCCTGCAACGGGCGGCCGTGACGGCGACGAGTGCAGTGCGTGACCCGATTGAACAAATCCACCGCGACATTGTGGCGGTGCGCCAAGATTTGTATGTGCGTCCCAATGGCCTTGATGTACGTATCAAGCGCGTGCGGCAATCGCTTTTGACACTGATTGCTAATCCGACGCTGAGGTAGTCCAATCGATGTCGTGCAAGCGCGTCAAGCGCTCGCCGGCCGCCTGCAAGGTGCTGGCTTTTTTGGCGAAACAGAAGCGCGCCAAGGCTGGTGCCCCTGGTGCCACATAAAAGGCCGACATGGGGATGGCTGCCACGCCTAATTCACTGGTCAAACGCCGACAAAAGTGCCGTACATCGCTGACGCCCAATGGTGCCACGTCGACATTGACAAAGTAGGATCCTTCGGCATCGAACAGGGGGAGTCGAGTCGCACGCAAGATGGTGTTGAGTTGGATGCGCCGAGCGCTGTATTCGCTGGTGAGTTGGTCGTAGTAGCCGTTGTGGCGCGCTTCGGTCAGTGCCACTGCCGAGGCTTGTTGCATGGGGGTCGAGGTGGCAAAGGTGACCCATTGGTGGGTGGCGCGTACGGCGCTGATGAGATTGGCGGGCGCCACACACCAGCCGATTTTCCACCCCGTCACACTAAAGGTTTTGCCGATGCTGTTGACGGTCAAGGTGCGCTCCCACATACCCGGCAGGCTAGCGAGGTGGATGTGCTGATGCTGGTCATAGACCAGCCGGTCGTAGACTTCGTCGACGGCGGCGATGACATCGTAGCTCTGGCAGAGCTCGGCGATGCGCTGTAATTCGCTGGCACGAAATACTTTGCCGGTAGGATTGTGGGGGGTATTGAGCAACAGCAATTTGGGGCGTTGTGCAAAGGCGGCGACTAACTCGGCATCGTCATAATGCCAGCCGCTATGCTGGGCGTCGGGTGGGTAGAGGCGCACGGGAATGGCGTGACCACCCGCCATGATGACATCGGGTTGGTAGGCGTCGTAGGCCGGCTCAAACATTACCACGCCGTCGCCCGGATTGATGAAGGCCAGCATGATGTTGCAGAGCACTTCGGTGGCGCCGCTGGAAATGCTGACTTCGGCCAGTGGGTCAATTTCGCGCCCGGTGCGGTCCACCCAGGTGGCCGCAATCGCTTGGCGCAGGCTGGGTAAGCCGGGCATGGGGGCATATTGATTGAGGTCGGCGTGGATGGCGGCCACAGCGGCGTTTTTGACAAAGTCAGGACCCGCAAAGTCGGGGAAGCCTTGGCCGAGGTTGACGGCGTTGTGGGCTAACGCCAAGGCGCTCATTTCGGTGAAAATAGTCGTGCCAAAACTGGCAATACGCTGGGCAGTTGCAGGATGCGTCATTGGTCTTCTCGTGTTGAATGGATTCTTGGCTATTATACCGTGACGAACGGCTATTGATACCGTGTGGCAAAAGGAGTCTGGCATGTGTGGAATTGTAGGATACGTCGGGCCGCGCGAAGCTGCGCCCCTCATCGTCGATGGCTTGGCGCGCTTGGAATATCGCGGCTATGACTCGGCCGGGATTGCCGTCGCCAACGCCGGCACACTCGACATTCGCCGTAGTGTGGGTAAATTGTCTGGGCTCACCAAGGTGCTGGCCAGCGCTCCCGTGCATGGGCATATGGGCATCGGTCATACCCGCTGGGCCACCCATGGCGATGTCAGCGAACAAAACGCCCACCCCCATCGTGATGCCAGTGGCCGGGTGGTGGTCATCCAAAACGGCATTGTCGAAAATTATCTCGAATTAAAACAGACCTTGATTGCCAGCGGCCATCAATTTGTGTCGCAAACCGACACCGAAGTCATCGCCCATTTGCTGGGCAATCACTACCACGCCTGTGGTTCATTGGTGGAAGCGCTGCGTCAGACCGCCGCCCTGCTCAAAGGGGGCAATGCGATTGTGGCGCTGACCATCGACCAACCCGGCACGTTAGTGGCTACCCGCATCGGGCATGCCGGCGGCGTAGTGATTGGCGTGGGTGACGACGAAATGTTTGTGGCGTCGGACGTGCCGGCCATCGTCGACCATACTCGGCGCGTGATTTTTTTGGAAGATGGCGATATCGCCGAAATCACCGCCACCAGCATCCAAATCAGCCGTCCCGACGGTAGTGTGGTGGCGCGGGCGGTACAGGCGCTGGCGTGGGATCCGGTGTCGATTGAACGGGGTCCCTACAAACACTTTATGCTCAAAGAAATCCACGAGCAACCGCGGGTGTTGACCGATGTGCTCCGTGGTCGGGTCGACCTCGAAGCAGGCACGGTGCGCCTTGACGACGTCACCTTGAGTGACGCCGCCTTGCGCGACGTGTCGTCGCTGGTGTTGACGGCGTGTGGCACCGCGTGGCATGCGGCCTTGATTGGCAAGTACATGATCGAGCAGATTGCCCGTGTGCCGGTACAAGTCGATTACGCCTCGGAGTTTCGCTACCGCGAGCCGGTGCTCGACAACCGCATGTTGCTGGTAGCGATTACCCAGAGTGGCGAAACGGCCGATACCTTGGCGGCGATGGAACTGGCACGCTCGGCGGGGGTCGCCACCATGGCCATCGTCAATGCCGTCGGTAGCCAAGCGACGCGGGTGGCCACGGCCGGCTCGCTGATGCTCCATGCCGGCCCCGAGATTGGCGTGGCCTCGACCAAGGCCTTTACGGCCATGCTGGTAGGGTTGTATCTGCTGGCCTTGCGGGTGGCCCAAGCGCGGGGGACGTTGACCCCCGACACGATGCGCCCACACATCCGGGCCTTGATGGCGTTGTCGAGCCAAGTCGGTGAACTACTCAACGATGGCACCGATTATGCCGCCTTGGCCGAATCGTTGCAACACGCCAGTAGTGCGCTCTTTTTGGGGCGACAGATGTGCTACCCGGTGGCGCTCGAAGGGGCGCTCAAGCTCAAAGAAATCAGCTACATTCACGCCGAAGGTTACCCGGCCGGTGAAATGAAGCATGGCCCGATTGCCTTGATCGACGATCGCCTGCCGGTGGTCTGTATCGCGCCGCAGGATGCGTCGTATGCCAAAATGTTGTCGAATGTGTCGCAGGTCAAAGCGCGTGGTGGGCGGGTGATTGCCATCGCCAGCCAAGGAGATAGCCAGCTCGCCAAACAATCCGAGGCGCTGATTTATATCCCCACCAGCACGCCCTTGCTGACGACCATCTTGGCGGTCATCCCGTTGCAACTGTTGGCGTATGCCACGGCAGTGCGACGCGGGGCAGACGTGGACCAACCGCGCAATTTGGCCAAATCGGTGACGGTGGAGTAGCGCCGCAGCCTGCTGCGGCGCTACTCCACCCACGTCCGCAATGCCGGCAATACCTGCGTGCCGATGATGTCGATGCCGGTGGCGGCTATGCTGACGCCGTGGGGTGTGCCCAGCTCGATGCGGTCGACCCCGGCGGCAAACAAGCCTTCGCATTGCGCAATAATATCGTTGGCGTTGCCACTAAAGGCAAATTTGTCGAGTAGTTCGTCCGAAATCAAGGCCGCCCCGCCCGCAAAATCACCACGGTCGGCGTGGCGTTGCAGGCGCTGGATTAATTCGGGGTCGACCTGCACACTGGGGTCGAGTGGCGCCACCACGGGCAGATAGAGCACCGCCGCTTGGCGGGCCATCGTACGCGCCGCGTCACGGTCATGGTCGACCACCGTGACCGCCCCCAAGGCGATGTTGACACTGCCAGCGGCGCGGCCGGCCTTTTTTTCACCAACCGCAATATAGTCACGGATAAACGGCACCACTGCGGGGTTGGCCGAGCCGCCGACTTTGACCTCGTCGGCCAATTCGCCGGCCACCGCACACAATCCCCGCCCCCACGTGCCAATCATGATGGGGATGGGCTGGCTGGGCAAGGGATAGCCGGCCTGGACGTGGGGGGCGATGTGGTAGCACTGCCCTTGATACCCCGCCGATTGCCCGCTCCAGAGCAAACGCATGATTGCGATGGTTTCGCGGATGGCTTGGATCGGTTTGCTAGGCTCGCTGATGCCGTGATCGGCCAACCATGCCCCGCGGGCGATGCCTACGTACGTGCCAGCCTGGGCGACGTCGGCTAGCAAGGCAGCGTCGGCGGCGATGTCGATGGGCGCCATGCGCGCCGGTGATACCGCCGCGCACCCCAGCCGGGCCCGGGTGATGTGGGGCGCCATCAACAGCAAGGGGCCGTAGCTGGTGTGGTAGGGGGCATCGCAATAGACACTGACGGTGGCGAAATCGTATTGATTAACCAGTTTGGCAAGTGCGATATAGTCGCTGGCCCGTTTGTTGGTTTGGAAGGCAATGCTGACAGTGGGCATCTCTATCTCTCATTCTGGTGATTTTTGGGCAGTGAGGTGATGGCGGCGCGCATGCTGTGTACTGGTACTGATGAGTTATCATACCCCAAATGTCGCGAGTTTAACTCTATGATTGTATGCGTTTTTGTAAAATGAAAATGCCTGTTGCACGAGTGCTAGCGCTCGCTGCTGAGTGTGATAAACCATCCACACCGTGATTACCGTTACGGCAATCATGGTGTGGATGGTCTTGTGTGTACCTCACGGAATCTGCGGAGTATGGAGCGATGCGATTAGTGAGCGCAAATATCACCGAGGGCTTCGAGGGCGTCGTCGATATAGGCGTCGCTATTGGCTTTGCCCATATGCCCGACCCGGATGATTTTGCCACTTAGGCTACTCATACCACCAGTGGCGAGGAAGCCGTAGCGCTCGCGCAAAGCGGTGATGATTTGGGTAGCGTCTTTGCCGGCAGGGACGAGGACGGGGGTGACTTGGGGGGTTGCCTCGGCATCGGGTACGAGATAGCCGACGCCCATGCTGGTTAAGCCGGTGCGGAAGCGTTTGGCGGCACGGACATGGCGCTCGACGTATTCGGCTTTGCCGATGGCGCTGATTTGGCGCAGGCGCAGGGCCACGGCAGCCATCAAGCCGGTGGGCATGGTGGCAGGCTGCGGGTGCGCACCGGGCGAATCAATGGCGGCTTTGCGCCACGTACGTACATCGAGGATCCAACCACGATGCCCAACCGGGTTGGCATCCATGTACTGCCAGCCTTTGGGGCTGACCGCCACAAAGGCCAGTCCAGCGGGGGCGGCCATGGCTTTTTGGGAAGCGCTAATACACATATCGATGCCCCAAGCATCCAACTCGAGGGGCGTACCAGCAAATCCGGTGATGGCATCGACGATGATGGGGATGGCGAATTCTTTGGCGAGGGCGGCTAATTCGGGCAAAGGATTGAGGGCGCCGGTGGATGTTTCGGCATAGACCACACCCAGCACGTCAAATGGCCCATGGTTGGTCAAGGCTTCGCGCACCGTAGCGACCTGAATCGCCCGACCCCATTCACCGTTGATGTCAAAAACCTCGACGCCATAGGCCTTGGCGATGGTGGCCATGCGATCCCCGAAATACCCGTTACGCACCACAGCCATGCGTTTGCCGGTGGCGACGAAGCTGGCAATGGCTGCGTCGAGCCCCGTGCTCCCCGAGCCGACGATGGGGTACACATCGCCGTCGGTGCCAAATAAATACTTGAGGCCATGCACGATTTCGTGGTATTGGGCGGCCCATTCTGCACCGTAATGGGGGACGGTGGGGCTGGCAAGGGTGCGTAATACTTCGTCATCGATATCAACGGGACCAGGGATCAAGAGACGGTAGGGTGCCATGGTGTAGATTCTCCTTGCGAAACGTGTGGGCGTGGAATTCATGGCGTAGTATACCATTGTGTGTGGAATCTGCCCAAAACCACCCCCGCCTCCAATTCACGTGGCAGGGGTGGTTTTTTGCAAAAATAAACTTATTTGAGGCGATCAGCACCGGCAAATTCTACAAACAAGCGCTTCATGTGGGCAGAGGGATCGGCATAAAACGCTGCCACACTACAATTGAGCGTCACAGGCCGAATTGCTGGTGTTACGACGGGGTTCGTGGCGGCAAATTGTTTGAGGACGAGGGCGTGGGGTTTGAGGGTGCCGTCAGGGCGCACCATACCAAAGAAGCGTTCATGGCGTGCTTCGTCGCAGGGCGGTTCGTTCCACAAATCCGAGCTATAGTCGGCAAAACACCACAACATGGCGCCGGTGGCGCCCACTTCGACCAATTTGGGTAGCACTGCGGCATAATAGTCGGCCAAATCTTCTTCGGAGGCCATGAATTGGGTGCGTGGTTTGCCGTAGGCCTGCCAATTCCAGAGCTGTGAGGGCGCTCCCGGAGGGGCAGTACAGCCGCCGAATTCTTCCATTAGGGTCGGTTTGCCACACAAGGCGCTGACCACGGCACAGGTAAATGGCACATAATCGGGGTCGAGCGGATTGCGCATCCAACCCACGTACATGGGGTACGAATGCATGACAGCCAGGTCTGTTTCGGCATAGACATCGGGAACGCGCAAATGATTATCGCGAAACAAACTGTCGGCATGCAGGCCACACGCCACGGGATGGACCGTGTCGATCGATTTGATGAGCTGGGTCATCTCGCGTACCCAGGCTTGGCCGTGGGCGGCATCACGAGGCCAGGCAAACAAATCAGGTTCATTGCCCAGATTCCAGATGCCGATGCCTGGGTGGTTGTGCAACGCAGCGACCACGGTGGTAATCAACAAGCGGGCGGCGGCATGGGCGACGGCGTCGTGGTAGGGGCTACGGTAGGGGCGATTGACGATTTTGCCGTGACTGACGACTTGCAAGTTGTGGAAGTTGGTGGGGTCACTTGGTTCGCCCAGCAACCAGCCCGGTGCCCAATTGGGGCCGCTCATGTGCCCAGTAAAAAACGTCACATCGAGGGTCAAGCCGTTGCGGGCGGCGATATCGGCCACGGTGCGCAGGTGTTGCATGCGTAGCGGGTCGACACTGTCGGGGGTAGGTTGGAAGTCTTCCCATAGCAAAAAAATCCGTACTACCTTCATGCCGAGCTCGGCAATCAAGGCAAAATCGGCATGGACTTCACCGGCCTCGAAGTTTTTCCACCAGCCCATGGCCTTGCGGCGTGGCCAATAATTGACACCAAGGATAAAAGGGGTGCTCACAGCTATGCTCCTTAAAAACAGACATGGCACTATTGTACTGGTAGTTTTTGTGATACGAAACACGTTGCGGCTCGTGGATGGCCTGACTTGGCACTCGTCACAAGTGGGGTATTTGCACATGACTGTTTGGTCAATACGCCCCGAGTATGATGAATAATAAAAAGATACCAAGACAAATAATTACTTTATTTTGATACGGAGAACTATTATAACTTGGTGTGTGCACTGTGGTGTGAAGTGCCGACGTATCGTGAATATTTTATTTTGGACAACGCATGATTTCAAAATGGTGATAGATACATGTGTATCACTGCACACAAACCCATATGAGTTTTTCAACATACGTACCGATGCATACCCGTTCGTGCATTATTGGTGGGATATAACCGCATCACCAAGGTAGAGTGGCTCGATAATGGTAGTTGCGGGTGCCTGGGTAAGGGCAATCTGGGCAAGCAATGCTGGTGGGGGGATAGTGGGCAGGAATGTGGTGGCTGGTGTGCAATATGGCTGAATCTGTGCCCACACGGTGGGATCACCACAAATGACTGGGTGATTGTGCAGTATCAATTGATCGACGGTCAAATTGAGTGGTGAAATGCTCCCTAATTGCCACGGGGTCGCTGGATAATGTGCAACTGCATAGTGGCCACGCCCGAGTGCGAGGCAGGCAGTGAGGGCGCAAACGCCACGCCATGGCCATGCGAGTACGTCGAGCGCACTAATGCCAATGATGTGGGCGTCATTGGCGAGTGCGAGTCCTTTGGCCATGCTAATGCCGACGCGTACGCCGCTCCAACTCCCCGGTCCGAGCGATACGGCGACGCTGGTGATGTCTGGCGCAGCTATATTGGTTAAATCACAGAGGGCATTGAGTTGTGGCAACAGCTGTTCGCTGTGGCGACGGGCGCTCGCCCATTGGATTTGGGCGCGTAAGGTGTGGTCTTGATAGAGTGCCAACCCACTTAATTCACTACTTGTATCGATAGCCAACAAAATCATCATGAGTCTCTTGTATATGGTTGAATTGGTGGGTGTTGTTGAAGTGCATGGATGAGTGCAGTTGGATGGGTACCGACACTCGTGAGATGAATCAAGCGACTAGTGTCGGTATGATGATGCAAGGTGATTTGGAGGTGCGCCATTTGCGCGAGGCTGGGGTCACGCTCGGCCCATTCGATGATGCAAATACCGCTCCCTGCAGTCACATCTGCCAACCCGATACTGTCGAGCGCTGCCGCTGATTCGATGCGGTATAAATCGACATGAAAGATAGTGTGCTGTGCCGGTGTCTGGTATTCGTTGATAAAGACAAATGTCGGACTAGTGACGAGATCAGTACTCCCCGTACCCGCCACAATCCCTTTGCTGATGTGTGTTTTGCCTGCACCAAGGTCACCGGCAAGGAGGACCACATCGCCACGGCGTAGTAGCGCTCCAATCGATGCCCCTAGCGTTAGCGTATCCGCAATCGATTTACTCAAAAATGTCAGCTGGGCTGTGGTATTCATATGTGTATTGTAGCGTGAATTCCACTGCAGGTATGCGGATTTGTCATGTCATCCAGCGTCGCGCTGGATGACATGTGTCTCGGCACACATGTTGTGGTGGCGCCGCACAGGGTAGAGTTGCGCTTTTGCATACTCTCGTCTACAATAAGCGCCAACGCGGGGTTTGTGATAGGAGTAACAATCATGACCAGCAAACGATTTGAACGTTATATCTGGGTGGTCTTGAGTTATACGATTATTGTGATTTTGTGGGGAGCGTTTGTACGGGCGACGGGGTCAGGGGCTGGGTGTGGTAATCACTGGCCGTTGTGCAATGGCGAGGTTATCCCACGGGCGCCATTGCTCGAGACGGTTATCGAGGTTTCGCATCGGTTGACGAGTGGGATATTGTTGATCATGGTGGTGGGATTAACGTTTTTTTCGTTCCGTTTGTATCCCAAAGGGCACATTGTGCGCCGTGGAGGGGTATTGGCGTTGGTGTTTGTAACGACCGAGGCATTAATTGGGGCGGCATTAGTACTGCTTGAATTGGTGGCACACAATGCGTCGTTGACGCGTGCATTTTCGATGTCGTTGCATTTAATCAACACGTTAGTGTTGGTGGGGGTGATTACGTTAACGGGGATGTGGGCTCGTGGTATGGCTGCACCCGATTTGCGCGGGCGCGGGCGCATGTTGACGTGGATTATTGTGGGTGTAGTCATGATCATGTTGTTAGGGTCGAGCGGTGGTATTGCGGCCTTGGGGGATACATTGTTCCCTGCGACATCACTCGCACATGGGCTGGCGCAAGACCTTGACTTGACATCCAACATATTATTGCGCTTGCGTGTGTTACATCCAGTGATTGCAATAGGCACCGGCATAGTGATGGTGCTGGTGGCACAACTCATCGCGCAAATGCGCCCCGTTGCTGGTACGCGGCGTGCGAGTCGAGTGTTGTTGACGGCATATGTTGGCCAGTTGTTGTTGGGTAGTGTCAATATGCTGTTACTGGCGCCGATCCCTATTCAATTGTTGCATTTATTGTTGGCAGATGTGATTTGGATATCGTTTGTGGTATTGGTTGGGTTGGCATTGCAACGCGAGCAACAGCCCGCGTAGCTTCTTTCTTGTGCTGCGCGTTGGCTGGTATGCCAGCCAACGCGCAGTGTTTAGGCAATGGCGAGTGATTTTTTGTTGAACCATACGATGAGCTGGCGCACTAGTATGACTAGTAGACAGAGATGAAACACGATAATCGCCAGCATCATCTGGTCGATTTGTGGGGTGACCGTGCTGGTGTAGAGGTGGAGTGTGGGCCACAAGAGGATGCCCCACAGCGTGCTCAGCCCGGTCACGAGGGGGGTGGAATTGGGGCCAAGCACGCGTTGGATCGCGGGCCCGATGATGTTCCATGCGAGTGGGATTGTTAGTACGAGTAACACCACAATCCGTTGTTGGGTATTTGCTACAAGTGGGGTCAGCATCAACATCACAGTCGTGATGACACTGAGTAGTAGCACCATATTTAGCATTGACGTAATGACGACTGGGATTGTCGGGTGTGCGAGTGGGGCAACGAAGTAGCTCAATACGATGGTAAGCAGATAACTGCTCACGACAATCACATTGGCGGCAATCAAAAATGCGCAGATGTAGGCGCGTCGTGATTGCACGGCAAGCAAGCGTTGTAATTGCAAGGGTTGGTCGGCAATATCGGCCAGCACTGAGGTGGTGTAGAGTGCCACCAAAACACCAGCCAGTGTCCATGTCGCCATCATGGTATGGATGTTGATACTATCACGAATCAACAAGAGGGTGATACCTAACGCGCTCCCCCATTCAATGAAGATGCGTTGTGAATGGACGTATTCGGTCAATATCAGGCGAACTAATTGCCACATGCTAGTGGGGGTGGTGGGCGGTGCATCTGGTGCTCCCCGCGTCATGAGGTGCTGTGGTTGCATTTATTGCTCCATGAATGACGTAGGACCATCGCCGATTTCGGAAGTGATGTTCCGCGGTGGATAAATTTTGGCGAGTACGTGCGGCATCGCTGATTGGTTGACCAAATCACTGAGGGGGTGATTGCGTGGCTCAATCCGAAAAATATGCACATTGTAGTGCAACAAGGTTTGCAAAATTTGGGCGAGCGCTGCCACACCCGTCCCGGTCAATACAATATTGCGTCGTGTTGCTACAATGCTCGGGTCAAGAGTGATGATGTATTCGAATGCCGCAGTAGGAATGTCGTTGGTACGAATCATAATGGTGCGCGGCAGGGTTCTGATTTGTTGGGCATCGAGTTCGCTAATGATGCGCCCATCGGCGAGGACACCAATCATATCAAAGAGTGATTCTAGCGGCGCATCGCCACGGGTGGCGATGACGATGGTCATTTCACGGTCGCGGAGATTTTCGATGATATCAATCATGACGTGTTGTTCATGTGCATATAATCCGACCGTTGGCTCATCGATCAACAACAATGCGGGGCGGTTGATGAGGGCACAGGCGAGCATGACGCGGCGCACATCAAACAACGATAATTGACGGATGTATTTGGATGCAAGTGGTTCAATCGCACACCAGCGCATGGCACGTGCGTAATGGGTGGTCAATGTGCTTCCCGCTATGCCATAGAGCGCTGCGTGGGTAACCAGCAGTTGGTGTACGGTGAGGTGGGCGGGCGGCTGAATGCGCGGCGACACGATGCCAATCTGCGCAGTAGTGGTATTGACACTTTGGGTGCCCATGCGAATGTGCGGTGATTGTGTGCCATGTAAGCCGGCAATCGCATTGAGTAGGGCGCTTTTGCCGCTCCCACTTGCGCCAATAATCCCATAGCAACAATGCTCAGGAATGTGCAAACTCACATCGCGAATGGGGCTTAATGGCACCGCGAGTTTAGTCACTGCAATTGCATTCATGCCGAGCCTTTGTAACTAAAACGGTTTAACGATGAGATAGATCAAGGCGAGTAATGCCGGCGGCAAGGCGCGCCACCAGCACCAGCGTAAGGCCGCTGCCAACGTGGCAAATGGCTGATTGCGTACCAACAAGCGTAAGCCAGCCATAGTTATCACCGTAGTTACCGCAATTAATCCGAGGCGGAGCCAGCTCATTGTCATGTCGTAGGGGAGTAAACTAGTAGTGACGGTGAGTATCAATACGGCTGCGCGGATATCGGTGGCGATTTGCATCAACGCAATGGTTGATAGGCTTAGTCCCGTCGTCATCATGCCCGTGAGCGCCGTGTCGTTACGGAACATCCCCACGCCAATTGCGGCGGGTAATGCCAAAATCGCAGCGACCCACGCAAGCACGATTGCTGGCAACGCCGTGATTTGCCAGCTCTGATTGGCCCAGTAGAGTACCCCAAAGACACACCACACGACGACCCGCCCAGCCAAGCCGATTTGGAGTGCGCGCGCCGCCCCACGCACTACTAGCGGTGAGGCTGATGTTTGCGCAGCAAGTGACGGCAGCAAAAACGCTGTTTCGAGGGCGGCCCACATCAACAAGGGCCCGGCAATCGCTGTATAGGCGCCGTTGAATGGCCACGGCATGTAGACGGCTGCCCCAATTGCCAACAATGTGCTTAGTAACGCAGCAAATCCATCGACACTGAGGATGGCTTTGCGTAAATCTGGCGGGAGTACTGGTCGGCGTTGGGTCACGATAAACCCAAACGTCATGGCAAATACAACACTCGGTATCAACCCGGGGTATATTAGGTAAGCAATTATGAGATCCACCGTGGCTCCTATCTGTCTGTGGGGAATGTGGCTATTTGCGTTGTTTTGTCGTGTTGCGAATGGTGGCCAAAACAGTCGCCGCGGTGGGTGGACATCCGTCGAGTTGCGCTTTGACGGGTATTTCGATGGCATCTTGGAGTCCACCTCGGCCAAATGGGGCGCCATTGATGGCACACTGGCCAACAGCAATGATGTGCGGGCGTTCACTCATGCTGGTAATGGTCTGGACGATGTAACTACGGGTGTACTGTGACAGGATGCCGGTAATTAACCAGACATCGGCATCAATGGGGGTCGACACCATTTCCATGTCGGTTGCTTGTGCTACCGCCAACACTATTTCGGCGTCACATCCTCCACAGGAACCTGTATTTGCACGGAATACGCGGATGGGCACGGCCATCATTCACTCCCTTTTATGCGGCGGTGCGCACAAATGTCAAGCCACGAATGACGTCATCAATCATGGTTAATAGCACTTGTGGGTACAACCCAATCACACCACAGACCCCCAGCAAAATAAATAACACGACTGTCAAGCCGACGGGTTCACTCAAGAGGCGGCGATCACTTTGGCGCTCGATTTCTTGGGTTGCCAAGAGAATCGGCATCTCTTCGGTGGGGAGCTCTTCGGCAGCACCAAGTAAGCGTTCGTACAAGAGCCGTGCAATCGCTGCCAACGTCAAGAGTGAACCAATCCCTAACAACACCACAAATATGGGACTGGCATGGGCGGCGGCATCATAGATGAGCAACTTGCTCGTATAAGAGCTAAACGGGGGCATCCCCAATAACAATAATAACCCGCCAATAAACCCACTCCCTGCCAAGGGCCAGCGCCACAATAAGTCACGCCGGATGGTGACGACGGGGCGGCCATCAGGGCGCTCGAGTAAGGCAATTGATACAAATATCACCAAAACTGCAATCATCTGATTGAACAGTTCGAAAATAGCCCCAGCCAAGCCAGTACTACTTGCACTCGCTACCCCAAAGAGCATTAACCCACTATTGGCGACGATGAGGTAACTGGGCGTGCGGCGCAAATGGGGTGTGGCTAACCCAAACAAGGCTGCCACAATCATGGTCACGGCCCCTAGATACATCAGCATCTGCATGCCGCTGACGTTTTCGCTGACAATCACTGGGAAAAACTGAAACGTGGCAATCAAAAACAATAGCGCCGTACTGTTGAGCGCCGTAATAATCAATACGGTCACCATCGGGGCTGCATATTCGGTGACTTCGATTAGCCATGACTGAAACGGAAAAATTGCCAAGCGCATCCCAAAGCCTACAATCAGCAATGCCATAATTAAATGTGCCGGCGACCCTTGGCTATTTTGCTCGGTCGGCCAATAAATCGTCAGCAGTACATAGGCCATGTACATCGCAAACCCTGATAGGAGCACCAGCACCAAATAATGGAGTGCGGTAATCAGCGGAGAGCGTTCGACCAGCACGGTACTACCGATGGGCAAATCGACAATCGCCAAAATTGCGAGTAGCCCACTACTGACCATCAACAAACTTGCGACAAAGGGCTCTTGCATCAGCAAGACCGTGGTATTGGTGATGCCCAAAATCAAGAGACTGACGGGAACGAAGTTTTCGCCATGGGCAATAAAAAAAGAAACCACATAACTAAACAACGCTACTCCCAAAATAGTGAGCATGACGAGTCGCCCAAGCGGGTCAATGGTGAGTGTGAGTCCAAGTAAACGCACCGGTGCATCAACGGGCAATTGTAGCACCAAGGCGATTTGCACGATGACCGCTAACATCCCCCCCGACACCGAGGGCATGATTTGAGCCCGCAACAAAAAGAGTCCGGCGGCCATGGCTGCGGGGAATAAAATGATTAGTAGGTATAGCATCAGCGTTTATACAATTCGTTGAGTTCGAGTGTCTTGAGGCGCCCATACATGAGGCCACTCAGATACGACACCGACAGCGAAAGCACAATGGTGGTCAAGCCTAACATGGCCAACGGGAATACTTGGACGGTACTCGCAATTGCAGTGTACAACAAATCAATGCTACTGACACATACGAGTAAGCCGAGCCCGAGTTTGAGTAAGTCGTTGGCGGTCACAATCGTAAAAATACCAGTCAGCGTCAGCCAATACCAAGCGAAGTCGACTTCTTCGCTTCCAATCGGGTAGAGGCGTGGCAAAATGAAACTCGCGATGGCTGCGAGAATCAAGGCCCACATCGGTACCACAAAATCGGCGAATCGCAGTGGGGCGACGAGTTGTTTGCGTTGGGCGAGCCGCGCAGCGCGCCGAAGCTCTGCCAAACTAAATTCGTCGAGGGCTGCGGCATCATAATCGCGTGAAAAGGTCAACGCGGTCACCGCCAAAATCAGGACTGCGGATAATCCGGCGATGAGTTTTACGAGCACAGTCGTACTAATCGCTACGCCAAGCAAGGTCAAATCTGGTTTGATGAATTGTGGTTGTGCCAAAAACGCTGCCACAAATAGATAGTTAAAAAACAATCCCAGCAGTGTTGAGCGCCATTGTTGAGCCAGCAAAATCAATCCTGCCGACAGCGCAATCCCAATCAGTGGCCATTGTGTATTAAAAAAATCAGCCATGCGTGCCTCTATATCAACATTAGGACGATGACAATTAAGCCCATTACTAGCCCGGCGACATAATACCGCTCTTCGCCGAGTCGTAATACCCACTGAATTGCGCCGCCAATCCGAATAATCATTTGCCAGGCACCCCCCAACAACCAATCGGCACGCACAATCCCAGTGAGCAAAGACAAACTTTCGGCGGTGGCTTGTGGCGGCGCTGCGACCGACGGTTGGTCATTGGGACCGGCTATTTGGCGTTGCCGAGTGCGGGCCGCTAGTAAAGGGAGGACGACAATCAATACTGCTGCCCCTGCAAGTGCAATTTGTTGCTCGCCGGTGGGCAAGGTGGGGGTACTGATGACTGCATCAATGGCAAATCTGTTTTGGAGTGGTACTATCCATAATGTCCAAAGAAATCGTGGGATAATCCCACCCACAAAAACAACCGCGGCGAGTATCATCGACCCCAACCAAGCCCCCCACGGGGGAATCGCAGAAACGATGACTTGGGCTGCAGTGAGTCCCCGTGGCATCCGTCGCCAGATACTTGCGAGTGCCACTGACCACGCCAATCCTTGCAGTGATCCACAAATCAATAACGTGATGATAACCCATGGCGCTTGGGTGAGTAATATGTCGGCCACCCACCAGCGCGCAATGAACCCGATGGTGCCAGGAATCCCGATTGATGATGCGACAGCAATCAGCAAAATAACCCCCGCAATGCCGATTTTGGCACGTGGGCGCAATTGACTCAAATCGTCGGTGTTACTTCGTACTTCGATATAGGCAATCGCCAAGGCAATCATGACGGTCGAAATAATTGCATTGAGAAGCAACAGCGGGACGCCCAACACCAACGCGCGACTATCACTCATCGCGACCAAGACAATCAGTGCAAATTGTGTGCTAGCATGCCACCCGAGCATGGCACGTAATCGCGTGGCACCGATGGCCCCGGTGGCACAACCGAGTGCACTCACAATCGCGACTACCACCAGCACTATCGTCCACGTGTCATTGATTAGTGGGGCTTGGGTCGCGGCCATATCGATAAAGGCGAGTACCCCTAATAAGGGAATCCCGAGTGGAATCAGAAATAACGCCAAAATCGCAGGAGCACTACTGAGGCTACTCATGTAACTGTGGAACGGCAACAAACCCATCGCCAAAAACGCTGCCAGGCTCCAATAGAGAATTAACGCACCCGGAAGCGCTCCGAGTGGGATGTATTGGCGCCAAAAGGTGGCTACAAGTAACAAAATTGCACCGGCAATCCCGCCAACCACACTAATCAATGGGGTGTTACTCCCTGGTAGCGAACCACTTAGGCGCATCAGGATCCCCCCCACCAGTGCCGCTATGCCCCATGCAAAAATCCGTAGCGGCGCGTCTTGGGCAGCGATGCCGATGATAATGATGCTTACATGGAGTAAGAGCAGGGTGATGAGGCGACCGTAGTTGCGGAGATTATAGGGCAGGGAGTGGATTAACCCAATCATCCCCGCCACACTACAAAACAACACCACCACACTGACAACCCAATTGAGCATGTCGAAGCGCAAAGTAAGGGTGGTGGTGAAATCGTTGATCCGCATCCATGGTATCGAGAGCATTTGCAACGGTAACCCATATACAATCCCCGAAACGGTCAGAATGATCGCACTGATAAACAGCGTGCCGATGGCAACATACCCAATATGTCGGGTAGGTACTACCCGGTCAAGGAACCACGCTGCGATGGCTGCCAGCAACGGCAATAGTAGCGCCACAATTAGCATAGCTGATCACTCTCCCCTTTAGCGTTCGGCGCAGGCAGTACAAGTATCGGTGGATGCAATAATTGGCAACAAATCATCGAGTTGCACATCGAGTAATAATGACCGACTGAGCAAGCGATCGAGTTGGCGTTGCATGTGGATTTGGCATTCGGTAATGCGGATGCCGTCACTACTCACGATATAGGTCAACAATCCTCGTGGTGCTTCGACGCTCCCACTGGCAATTCCCGCAGTCAGTAGGGGCATGTCTCCTTCACAAGGACCGGCTTTGAGGAGACGAAGCGATTGTTCGACCATTTTGGCACTTTCGTGTGATTCAAGGAGCATCACAATCAGGCGGGCATAGACATCGCCCCCTGCTTGGACGACACGGTTGACATCAAGTCGATGATAGGCAGCATACGGCATATCAAACCGCAAATCACGCGTAATCCCCGAGGCCCGAGCGATAATCCCGCCAAGCTCAAGTTGGGTGGCGGCGTTGTTTGCCAGCGTCCCGATTTCGATTGTGCGTGCTAGCAGGTTGCGGTTGTCGATGATGACATCAATCAATCCATAGAGCTGTTTAATCAGTTGTGTGATGCCGCTTTGAATCAGTGCTAAGGCATGCCCAGGGGGATTGTAGGTTAACCCACCCGGCATAATGATATTGGGCGCACTCCGGCTCGTAATTAATTCGAGTAACAGCGTGTTGCTTGCCTGTTGGAGTCCACGAAGCGCTTGCGCATGGTGTTCGACGCCAAGTACCGTACAGAGATTCGCAGCGCCAGCAAGGTTCATACTCATGCGTTCAAGCTCGACGACAATCATGCGGATAAGTTGTGCCCGCATTGGTACGGGGGTGTTGGTGAGTGCTTCGAGCGCTTGACAAAACGCCATCATGTGCGCATGCCCACAGGTCCCACAAATACGTGGCACGAGCGTAAACGCTTGTGATAACGGGATGCGACTGATGCGATCAGCACAATTGCGTTCATTCATGCCGTTGTGATAATCGATGTTGGTGATTGTCTCACCCTCGAGATCCATAATAAACCGCTGTGGACCACGCCAGGCTGGGTGAAATGGACCAAGGGTTAGGGAATAACTCACGCTCATTGACTCCAAACCGAATCAACAGTTTCGCTGATTATACCATACAGGAAGCAGGAAGCGGGACGTTGGAAGGGGGAAGTGTGGCGGTGATTCCATCACGCCAGCGGTGGCTAATCGCCCAAGGTCGTAGCGCTGTTGCGCGCAAATCATTGCACATACACAGACGCACACCGCCAACCCGCTGGTTGACGGTGTGCGTCTGTGACCTGCGCTACTTAGCGGCGGAAGACCAGTACGCGCATTGCAGTCCGTTCTTCGTTTTCGATCATGACATCCATAAATGAGGGAACGCAGACAATTTCGATTTGTTCGGCAGCTAGGTAGCTATGTGCGATGGCAATGGCTTTGATGGCTTGGCTCGTTGCACCTGCCCCAATCGTTTGGATTTCGGCATTACGACCATCACGTACCACCCCGGCAATGGCACCAGCGACGGCACTTGGGCGTGAGCGCGTTGACACCTTCAGTATTTCTACGGCGTCATTGCCATTGGTTACGGTATTGGTGGCGAATACATCGTGCGTATACTGTGTATCCATCGTACACACTCCCTCACTGTATGCTTTGTATTCAGCAACCAAAAACGACGAGGGTGGAAAGAAGATGGATGCGTCGTTTTTGGTTGTTGGTCTGGGGGGATTGAGTTAGCGGGCGTATTCGGTGGTGCGGGTCTCACGGATGACGGTGACTTTGATTTGGCCGGGGTATTGCAGGCTTTCTTCGATTTTTTTGGCGATATCACGCGCCAAATGGATGCTCCCCAAATCGTCAATCGTCTCGGGTACCACCATGATGCGCACCTCGCGGCCAGCTTGTACTGCAAAGGCGCGTTGCACACCTTCAAATGATGTGGCAACACCTTCGAGTGCTTCGAGGCGCTTGATGTACAAATCGAGTGTTTCGCGGCGGGCACCTGGGCGGCCACCCGAAATTGCATCCACGGCTTGTACCAAAAAGGCTTCGACAGTGGTAGGTTCTTCGTCGTTGTGGTGGGCGGCAATCGCATGCACGATGGCGGGTGAGCGCCCGAGTCGTTTGGCGATATCGGCGCCAATCACGGCGTGTGGTCCTTGGACTTCGTGATCGACCGCTTTCCCGATGTCGTGGAGCAAGGCGGCGGTCTTGGCGATGGCGATGTTGGCACCGAGTTCGGCGGCCATATGGGCGGCGAGCAACGCACATTCGAGTGAATGTTGGAGGACGTTTTGTCCATAACTAGTGCGGTATTTGAGTCGGCCGAGAAGCTTGATTAAATCAGGGTGCAACCCTTGGACGTTGGCTTCGTATGCCACCCGTTCGCCCTCTTCACGCATCACCACATCGAGGTCTTGTTGAGTCTTGGCGACCACTTCTTCGATGCGGGTAGGGTGGATGCGCCCATCTTTGAGCAGTTTGCCCAGTGACAAACGGGCGACTTCACGGCGTACGGGGTCGTGACACGACAGGGTGACGGCATCGGGAGTGTCATCGACGATGATATCGACGCCGGTGATTTGCTCAAAGGCCCGGATATTGCGTCCTTCGCGACCGATAATGCGTCCTTTGATTTCTTCGGAGGGCAAGGGTACCGTCGACACGGTGATTTCGGCGACATAATCAGAAGCACAGCGCTGGATGGCCATGCTGATGATTTTGCGGGCTGTCTTGTCGGCTTCGTCGTTGGTGACGCGCTCGATCTCACGGATGCGCCGAGCTGATTCGTCACGTGCTTCGGCTTCGACTTGGCGCAAGATAATCTCGCGGGCTTGGGGCTCGGTCAACCCCGAGATGCGCTCGAGTTCGAGGCGCTGTTGACCACGAAATTGCTCGGCTTCGCTGTTGAGGAGTTCCACTTGGCGTTCGCGTTGTTGAAGCTGGCGCTCACGGCGCTCGACCCCCTCGACTTTACGGTCGAGGACTTCTTCTTTGCGGCTGAGGCGTTCTTCTTGTTGGCGAATCGATTGACGCGCTTCACGAATCTGCGTTTCGGTCTCGGTGCGGATGCGCAGGGCCTCATCAGATGCCTGGATTTTGAGTTCTTTGTGCTCAGCGCGGACTGATTCAATCTTGAGTTGCCATTCGGCGTTGAGGCGACTGATTTGGTTTTGTACATTTGTTTTATGTATGAATACTGCTATCCCAAACCCAGCAGCACCCCCAATCAGCAACATAATAACGGAGAGTAAATTCTCCACGTAGATCCTCCCTAATTCAAAGCCATAGTCCTACACATGAGAATGTGCAATCATGACGAAACCGTCTGTGTAGAAAACTATTTGCATTATATTACTTGTTGACACTATTTGCTGTCAAGATAACCCGAAAACAAAAAATCTGCTCATGTCCTCTCCAAATGGTATACAAAATATACCTATTTGGGTGATTTTGTGCAGGTAATCAGCGTATGACTGACCATAAATTTGATGACGCGTTGCCAGACAATGCCCCACATTGCGGATTACTACCGTTTGTGACAGCAGAAAAACACAAACTGACGGCGCATTATCCGTTTACACGCTACGACGCCACATCGACGTGGTCAATGGCCGACCCACTACACGTCTTCAAAAATAGATCCCGTCAAAAAAAGCACACCGACCCACATCGCTCGGGCGTGACGGTAAAAAAAAACGCCAAAAAAAATCATCACGACTGCGGTGAGCCCAATCAACCAGCCGGTCGGAATGTCGGTGACGAGCGCCAAGACGGCACTTGTAATTGCCATAACACTCAAGAGGATCATGTTGATGGCCATGGCGCCAGTGACTTCGCCGGCATCGCGCTCAAATACTACACCACACACAGGGCAACGGACGTGCATATGGAAAAAATCGCGGAACATTTGCCCGCGCTGACACGCCGGGCAACGTAACAGCAGTGTGACAAAAAAAATTCGTAACACGCGTAACACGTGTCACCTCGTTATCTTTTTTAAGAAAACAAAAATGCGAAAGGGATGGTGGGCGATAATGGACTCGAACCATCGACCTCAACGATGTCAACGTTGCGCTCTAACCAGCTGAGCTAATCGCCCGTGGATAAAATAGTACCACGGGCTACCGGCGTTTGTCAAATATGTGGTGAAAAGGTGGAGGGTTGGTGCCGAGGCGAAGTATTGGGCTCGACATGATGATGGAAGCATCTGATTGGTCGCAGTACATCAGGCATGAGACAGCACCGTATAACCGTATAATTGATACAAGCGACAGGCATATGCAGAAAACGAGGATTTGATGGCACAACTGCCGCGGTTACGCGATTTGTTTCGGGCATGGGTGGGGATTGGCTTGCAATCGTTTGGTGGTGGGGCAACGACGTTGTATTTGATGCGTCGTGTCACGGTTGAAGAGCAACACTGGTTGAACGACGAAGAATTTGCGCTGTATTGGGGGATTGTCCAGATTGCACCCGGGATAAATCTATTGGGGCAAACGGTATTGATTGGTTGGCGTGTCGCTGGCGTATTAGGCGCAATTGTGGCGTTGATTGGCTTATTGTTGCCGAGTATTGCTATCACTATTTTGATTACTGCCGCTTATGCGACCATCCGTACCCAACCATTGGTGGTGGCAGCCCTGCATGGCATCATCCCGGCGACGGTGGGAGTGGGGGTTATTTTGGCGATACAGATGCTCAATCCACCACTGGTTGCTAGCTCCCGCGAAGGCTGGGGGCAGCTGGGAGTGAGTGTGGCGGTGCTGGTGGGGGCGCCATTGCTGTTGGTGCTACTCAATCTGCCCGCCATCATGGTGTTGTGGGGGGCGGGGATTTGCTGTGCGGTTGGGTTTTGGTTGTTGAATCGCCGGGGAGGAGCCCAATGAACCCGTGGTTGTTGTTTTGGTTGTTGCTCAAAGCCTCGCTTTTTTCGACGTCAGGCACCGGTAATCTGCCGATTTTGCATACCGATTTGATTGCCCAAGGCTGGGCGACCGACCACAACTTTGCCGAGGCGTTGGCGATTGGTCAAATCAGCCCGGGACCAACGGGATTGTGGGTGATTAGTTTGGCATATCTCGTTGACGGGGTGCGTGGCTCGCTCCTCGCATTGGTAGCGATTGCCATACCGCCGTTTACGGCACTGGGTGTGCATGCCGTGTATACCCGCTATGGATCACACCCTGCAGTGCAAGGCTTTGTGCGCGGCTTGACGCTCGCGGTGGCGAGTATGTTCTTTGTGGTGTTGACGCAGATTATGTACCAGAGCGGCATCGATATCCGTAGTGTTGCGATTGTACTGGGTGCCCTGGGGTTGACGTATACGCGCAAAATCCCCGTGCCAGTGATTTTGGTGGGGGCGGCCATCGTAGGAATGTGCTTGTATTGAGGCTTATTCACGACGGCCCCCACGTTTTTTCCACAAAAAAGGATAATGCTAGGGCGTGACGGCATTGACCAAAGGGGCAACTTGTTGACCAATAAGGGAGATGGATTGTAGTAGTTTGTCGTGCGACAGACTGGCGTTATCCATTTGGAAGGTGAAGCGCTGGATGCCGCCCAACGCCGCACTATGGCGCAAAATCTTTTGGGCGACGTCGGCAGGGCTACCAACCACCAAGGCGCCAGTGGGGCCGTTTTGGGCATCGAAGCGAGCCCGTGTGACGGGTGGCCAGCCTCGTTCTCGGCCGATGCGCGTGAAGGTCTCGGCGTAGCCCGGGTAATAATCGTTGACCGCCTCGGCAGTGGTGGGCGCCACATAGCCCAGCGAATGGATGCCCACGCTGAGGCGTTCGGGAGGGTGGCCGGCTTGGGCGCCGGCTTGGCGATAGAGGTCGATGAGGGGGCGGAAGCGGTGCGTCTCGCCACCGATAATCGCCACCATGAGCGGCAACCCTAGCATGCCCGCCCGCACAAACGACGCAGGGGTGCCCCCTACGCCCAGCCAAATGGGCAGGGTGGGTTGTAGGGGGCGGGGGTAGATGGCTTGGTCGTGCAGGGCGGGGCGAAACTTGCCCGACCAGCTGACCACTTCGTGGTCGCGGATGGCCAAGAGCAACTCGAGCTTTTCGCTAAACAGTGCGTCATAATCGTGTAGATTGAAGCCAAAAAGTGGGAAGGCCTCGGTGAATGAGCCACGCCCCACCACGATTTCGGCGCGGCCTTGGGACAACAAATCGAGGGTGGCGAATGCTTGGAAGATGCGCACGGGGTCGGCGGCACTGAGCACGGTGACGGCGCTACCGAGGCGGATGCGGGTGGTGCGGGCGGCAGCGGCGGCCAGGATGAGCGGGGATGCCGAATCAAGGAATTCTTTGCGGTGGTGCTCACCGATACCAAAAAAATCGAGCCCGACCTGGTCGGCATGCACCATGCGCTCGACTAATGCGTGCAGTGATTGCATATTGGCGTGGGGGATATTGGCGGTTGGTTGGGAGGTGGCGGCAGCAAAACTATCAATGCCTATTTCCATGTAGGAATCCTTTGGGTCACGAGGAAATCAAACCTAGGTGCATCATAATCACTGCCTTGTGGGGCGTCAAATCTGCTGGTGACCGCTATAATAGAGACGATTTGTGACAGACAGATACATGAGGCCTGTGATGCGTTTTTCGATACGATTTAACAACGACCGTCCGGTACGGGAATACATGGCGTTGGCACAGGCAGCCGAAGTAGCCGGTTTTGATCAGTTTTGGGTGAGCGACGATTTGTTTTTGTATGGGGTATGGCCGATTTTGGCGGCCTGTGCCACGGTGACCGAGCGCATCGAGTTGGGCACCTGCATCATCAACCCCTACACCATGCACCCCGCCGAAATCGCCATGCAGGCCGTTGCCCTCGACGAACTCTCGCAGGGGCGAGCCTTGGTGGGACTCGGTGCGGGCGCCGGGGACTTTTTGGGGTGGGTGGGGATGCCCCAAGCGCGCCCATTGACACGGATTGTCGAAACCATTCAGGTGCTCCGGGCTTTGTTTAAGGGGGACGTAGTGGCGCATGACGGGCGCGAATTGGGGCAGTGGAGCGCTGAAGCCTATATGCGCGTGCCGACGCGCCCAATTCCGATTTATTTGGGCGCGATGAGTCCCAAAATGCTCGAGGCGATTGGGGCATATGCCGACGGGGGCTTGCCGTTGTTGTTCCCCCCAGAACACTACCACGCCGCCCGGGCGCATGTCGATGCCGGCTTGGCCGCCCAAGGGCGGGCACCCGAGGCAGTCGATATGGCGGCGTGTATTTGGGTGTCGGTGGGGGATGATGCTCAGGCGGCTGAGGCAGTATTACGCCAAAAAATTGCTTATTATGGGCACGCCTTGAGTGATACGATTTTGGCGAATTTGGGGGTGGATCGCAGTGAATTCATCCCCATCGAGCATGCCATCCAACACGACCACGATGAAGCGCGGGCCTGCGCCATGGTGACGCCGGCCATGCTCAAGATTGGGATTACTGGGTCGGGGGCGGATTTGTTGCCGCGCTTGATGGCCTTGATTGATGCGGGGGCGCGGCATATTAGCTTTGGGCCGCCATTGGGTCCTGACCCGCTGGCGGCGATTGGCGTGTTGGGGCGCGAGGTGTTGCCGGCGTTGCGGGCGCATAAGGTGTGAGGCATGCCGCGTACGTTGGAGGCATTTCACACCAAACGCCCAAAATCCCCCGCGTGCAGTTCGCACGCAGGGGATTTTGCATCGGTTAGGCAGGGATAGTGCTGAGGTGGTTGATATGCGATGCGCGCGCCAAGAACTGCGTCATTTCGGCGTCGTCACGAGCCATGGTGGCGAGGGCGGCCCAGACTTGGGGCTCGTCGGGGTAGACGTCACTCATAATCTCGAGTAGGGCGCGGGCGCGGTGGTGGTCTTCAAACCGAAACAAGCGATTGGCGGTTCGGAGTAATGCTTGACATTCAGCGTTTGTAGCCATGAATTACCACCTGTGTTGTTATTGGACGCTAGGGGCGATTTGCCAGCCTTGGGTCGGGTTGCCACTTCCATACAGGCGTAAATTGGTGGCATCGGCCTTGACATCAAAAATCAGTGCCATGCTACGGGGAGTCGAGTCACTGGGGAGCGCATCACCAGCGGCGATATCGGTGACAACGCCACGACCCCCGCCAATGTCAACGAGCTTGTTGGAACGTTCGATGTTGACGGTATAGCTACGCCCTTGGTCGTCTTTGAGTACAAAGAAGTCGGCGGGAATCGTTTTGTCGCCACCAGAATTATTGCTCACTAACACGACTACGACAAAGTAGCGCCCTGCGGCAGGGACATCGCTGAGTTTTTCGGTGCGATCACCAGCGACCAATGGTTCACGGATGCCATACGTCAACCCATTGCTGGTGAGGGTTTCGGCGATATTGAGGAGCTTTTCGGGGAGGGGGGTGGGCGTGTTGGGGACAGTCGAGGTCATCGTGAGTTGTGGTGATGCGGTTGCGGCGATACTTTCGAGGGTGGCTGCGACAGCGGTCGCATCCGAAACCGATTTGTCGCTCAAGCCGGTTGAAGTCGCAACAAAATTCCCAATGCTGTTTTCGCCACCGAGGAATTGGGTTGCCAAGAAGACAATCAATAATAATGCGATGGCGCCTAATACCCCCCACATCAATGGGCTTGGGCCACGGGGCTCATCACTGTATTCTTCGTCGAATGTTTCGAGGGCATCGGTTAATTCGTCTTCGGCGGCAAGGGGGATTTCGCTGACTTCTCGGTTTGGGCGTGCGGGTTTGGCTGGTGATTGCGGGGTTTGGCGCCCAAAAAGTGCGCCAGTACGCTCACGCGCTGCCGCAATAAATGACCGATTGCGCTCCGTGCCACCCGTACGGGTGCTACTACTCAATGCTCGGAGCCCGCGCAAGGCCATTTCGTTTTGAGGGTCAATTTGCAAGGCACGCTCAAGCGCATTACGCCGCTGACTTGCATTGTCGGAGACACCGGCCAACCACAACCATGCCTGAATGTTTTGTGGATCTTGTTTGGTCAACAAGGCAAATAAATTGCGGGCTTCTTCGCGATTGCCGTCGCGCGCAGCTTCAATGCCGAGTTGCAGAATCTCTTTTGCATCTGCCATTCGTTTTCTCCAATCCCTCTATTACTTGATTATGTTGATATTACTATGCTGTATAGTATAACATAATGTTATTGCCGTGGTCAATGAGAAGAAATAATTGGTGAGTGGGTGGTCATCAAAAGAAAGCACTGTCGTAACCGGGGGGCGTGGGTGCGTTGGCTGGCCGGGGTAATTAATGACGCAGCATGATTAAGACGCCGAAAACGACCATTGAGGCGGTGTTGATGGTGCAAGCGGTACACAACGGATGCTACGGAATCCACGTTATGATAACGATAGACACTATGGATGGTGGGGGAATGGCACAACAGCGTGTTGGCTGATAATCAAAAGGAATTGTAATGCGACTGGTGAGTTTTCGCCGTGAAGGCATGCAGGCACATGCGGGAATTTATAGTGAGTTTGGCATTATCGACATATATGAAGGGATGGCGCTCTTGAGCGAAGATCGTCCCGAGGCGCCATTGAGCTTGCACGATATTATACGGGGTGGGGATAATGCGATTAATCTGGCCACGATTAGTCTGCTCGAAGAAGTAATGGCCGCCCAACAAATTGGTAGTGACGTGGCGTATTGGTTTGGTGGCGTTGAAATGTTGATGCGCCGTGACGATGTGCAACTCCTTGCTCCCTTGCCGGGTCTAGTTGCCTGGTGGCGGAGCGTACAAAACATCCACATCTATGAGCGCATGATGCACCGGCGCGGTGAGCATTTGGGGATGTATTGGTATGAGCGTGCCCCGTTGTGGGCGGCGGCGGCCACGGCAATGTATGGTGATCGGGCACTCATTCCATTCCCCGACACGACGGCGTGTGATATCGAATGCGAAATTGCGTGGGTGTTGGGGCGTGATGTCTATCAAACGAATCCTACTGATGCACTTGATGCGGTGCTGGGGTTGTCTCTGCTTGGCAATATTGTGGCCCGTGAACGCGCCGACGATGATGTACTACATGGCTTGTGGTCGCGCCAAGCAGGAATTGTCATGGGTCCGATGCTGACTACCGTCGACGAGCTCGATGAATTTTTGCTGGGGGATGGGCGGATGCGCATCACCGTGCAGATATTGGTGAATGATGTGGTGCGCGCGAGTATGAACATCCGCGATGTCCATTACACCATCGGTGATGTGGTGGCGCAGGCCAGCCAAGGGATGACGGTGGCGGCCGGCACGGTGTTTAGTAGTGGGGCGTTGTGTAGTCTGAGTGATGTGGCTGCGCCGTGGCTGGTGCCTGGCGACGAAGTCACCATCGATGCGGGTCCACTCGGCACATTGCGTTGGACCATGGAGGAATGGTAATGAAGTGGTGGTACGCTGGGCTGTGCGGGCTCGGGGCGCTTTGTCTATGGGGATGTGGGGCATTGGGGGTTGCAGTAAAGCCGACAGCAACTGCCGTACCCGTTGCCCCCCATGTGGATAATCTTGGTGTGGTGCAACCACTCATCCCTGTGACGACGACGTTGACGTTGCCGGGCGGGCGTGATGCCTTTGATGTGCAGATTCATGATGCCGAGGGGAGTGTGGTGTTTACCCAGACAGTGACAGCGCACGCAGACCACACCCTATTGACGGTGGTGCCCAAAGGAGGGATGGGGGTGGCGACGCTGACGGTGAGTCAGGCCGGGCAAACGGTGTTGACAGCGCCGGTATATACCCTCAATCCCCAAAGTGCGTTGGTAACCGATGACCCGGTGTTTACCAATGTATTCACGCAGACGGTGGGGTTTTTGCAAAAAAGTAGCCGGAGTTATGACCTGAATGGTCACACGCTCCACGGCTACCGGTCGCCCGACAATCCGTTGTTGTGGTTGCGTGATCACGTCTACCAAGGACGGGGGTTTCGCTATATTGAGCCTGACGTCAAAAGTCTGCTCGAAGCCTTCCGTGATGCGCAACGCCCCGACGGCAGTCTGCCTGATTGGCTCGATATGCCGGCCTTGGGGGTTAAATCGGGGCGCAAAGAGGTCGAAGCGGATGTGGAGTTTTTGTTTGCACAGGGGGTGTACGAGGCCTGGCAGATGTCGGGAGATGATGCGTGGATGCGTCAGATGTTACCGGCGGTGCGGCGGGCCTTGGCGTATACGACGAGTGACCCATTGCGATGGGATGCGCAGCGTGGCTTGATCCGGCGGCCATACACGATTGATATGTGGGATTTTGCCTATGGACCAACTACCAAAAACCCTACCACAGGAGCAGCAGCACCCCGGCACTGGATTGATGACCAGACGATTTGGGGCACATTCCACGGCGACAATACGGGGTTGATTCAGGCGTTGCAGATGACGGCGACAATGGCAACAGTCGCGGGCGATGAAGCTGCCGCACAAGCCTATCAACTGCAGGCCAACGACATCAAAAAACGCGTAATCAAACTGAGTTGGAACGGGCGGTTTTTTCAACATTTTGTGCCCGAAGATCCCACCATTCAGATTCCTGGTGTCGATATTACGACGCAATTGAGCTTGTCGAATGCCTATGCCTTGAATCGGGGCATCGTGGATGGTGCGGCGGCGCAGGCTATTTTGACAACCTACTATCAACGTGGTCTCGCGAATAAAGCGATTATTTTGCCTTGGTATAGCATCGACCCGCCCTTCCCCGCGGGTGCCTACGGAATGGCGGGGCGCAAAGGGGAACAGCCGGGTGAATACGTTAACGGTGGGATTATGCCGTTGGTGGGGGGAGAATTGGCGCGCGGGGCGTTTACTTTTGGGTTTGAGGAATTTGGGTTCGATACGTTGCGCCATTATGCGGTGTTGATTAATCGCTTTGGGGGCTCGTATTTGTGGTATTACCCCAATGGTCAGCCGGGGATTTCGGGACCCGATACATTGGCAAGTGATGGCTGGGGGGCAGCGGCCATGTTGGGGGCCTTGATGGAGGGTGCCGCAGGTGTGGTGGATGCGGCTACTGCGTACCAATCAGTCAAATTAACACCACGGTGGTATGCCGCGCGAGTTCAACAGGCCTACGTTGTCGCTCGTTATCCGGCGTCACACGGCTATGTGGCGTATGATTGGCGGTGGCACGATCAACAGCTGACAGTGGCGACCACTGGTTCAGGCAAAAACCTTACGCTCACTATTCCGTTGCCCGACACCGTAACGACGGCGACGGTGTGGTGTGATGGGCAACTACGAGCTGATGCATTGATTTGGATCAATAACCGCCCATATGTCTTTATCAAGACCACGGGATTAACGCATGTGGTGCAAATATCGTGGTAGATTAGCTATAGTCCAACACGCGGGTAGATGACCAGCAGAAAGGAATCAACGTGACCAATCAAGATGTCGCCTCCCAACTACGCACTGCACGTGCAAGTGCCACCCTAATCACCCCGCCTTCGAGCAACCCCACCTATACGCTCAGCGATGCCTATGCCGTCGCCAAAATCCACTATGACGAAGCCTGTGCAGCGGGGATGGTTGCGGTCGGGCGCAAAATCGGCTTTACCAACCCTGTGGCCTGGCCAGGCATGGAGCTCAACACCCCAGTGTGGGGCTATGTCTACCACACCACGGTGTTTGATACCACGGCGGGGGCGACGCATCATGACTTGACGGGCGCACTGCAACCAAAAATCGAACCCGAAATCATGTTTGGCCTCAAAAACGGCGTGATTGGCACCGGCAATCCCGTCGCCGCACTGCAATCAGTTGCATGGATTGCCTTGGGCTACGAAGTCGTGTCGTGCCCGTACCCCGATTGGAAGTTCAAAGGTGTCGATGCAGTGTCAGCATTTGGGCTACACCGTGCCTTGTATGTAGGTCCCAAGCGCATGCTGACGGCGAGTGATGATTTGGCCGAGATTGTGGCTCGCTTGGGCAGCCTTACCGCCAAAATCTACAAAAACGCTGTGCTGGTGGGTGAAGGTGGTGGTAATATTGTGCTTGGCAACCCCGCCCAAGCCTTGGCAGCCTTGGCGATTGTGGTGGCCAACCAACCCCAATTTGCCCCCTTGGTTGCTGGTGAAGTTATTAGTAGCGGCACGTTGACGCCACCGCCGGCGGTTGTTCGTGGTGACCACATCCGTGCCGAAGTGGTAGGTTTTGATTTGGCACCGGTGGAAGTATCGTTCTAACCGGTGCTGTCGCAATCCAAAAAATTGGTGCATGCCGCAGGAGAGACGCCGCATGCGGCGTCTCTCCTGCGGCATGTGATATTTGCCTTATAATAGATGTATGATGCAAGTAGTCGCAGGGTGCTCTCTGCAGAGCGAAAGGGTTGATGATGAGTGATGCAGTGAATGATGTATTTAGCGCACGGTCGTTGCTCAATGTCGGTAATGCACAATACGTAATCTATCGCCTTGAGGCATTACGTGCGATTAATGGTGTCGATCTCGCCACGTTGCCGTTTTCGATTAAAGTGGTGCTTGAGGCATTGCTGCGCAATATTGGTGATGGGTTTACTAGTAGCGACGATGTGGTGGCGATGGCGCAATGGACGCCGGCCAGCGCTAGATCACGCGAAGTGGCCTTCAAGCCAGCTCGCGTATTGATGCAAGACTTCACCGGTGTGCCGGCGGTGGTTGATTTGGCCGCCATGCGCGATGCCATGCAACAGCTCGGTGGTGACCCCGCCCTTATCAATCCTCTCGCTCAAGCCGATTTGGTCATCGACCACTCGGTGCAAGTAGATGCCTTTGGCAATGGGATGGCGTTGCAGTTCAATGCCGACCTCGAGTTTAGCCGCAACCGCGAGCGCTACGAGTTTTTGCGTTGGGGTCAACAAAGCTTCTCGAACTTTAGCGTGGTGCCCCCCATGACCGGCATTTGTCACCAAGTCAACCTCGAGTTTTTGGCGAAGGGTGTACTAGTCAAAACCATCGACGGCGACGCCGTGGCCATGCCCGATAGCTTGGTCGGCACCGATAGCCACACCACCATGATTAACGGCCTCGGCGTGTTGGGCTGGGGTGTGGGTGGTATCGAAGCCGAAGCCGTGTTGCTCGGCCAACCCCTCGCCATGCTGACCCCCGAAGTAGTCGGCGTGCGCTTGACGGGGCGTTTGCGCCCCGGCGCGACTGCCACTGACCTGGTGTTGCGCGTGACTGAATTGTTGCGCAAACATGGCGTGGTTGATAAATTCGTCGAATTTTGTGGTGACGGCTTGAGCGGGTTGAGCCTAGCTGACCGCGCCACCATCGCCAATATGGCTCCCGAATACGGCGCTACCTGTGGCTTCTTCCCGGTGGACGCCGAAACCTTGAACTACTTGCGTGGCACCGGCCGTCCCGACGAAGTCGTGGCGTTGGTCGAAGCCTACACCAAGGCCCAAGGCATGTTCCGCGTGGACGGTGCCGCTATCCCCGCCTTTAATTCGTTGCTCGACCTCGATTTGAGCACCATCGAGCCCAGCATGGCCGGTCCCCGTCGCCCCCAAGATCGTGTGGCGATGACGGGTCTCAAGCAGTCGTTCAACGACGCCATGCAAAAAGTGTTTGGTAAAACAGTGGCTGCTGCCAGTGTCACCAAGGGCACCCGCAGCGATAGTTACGCGGATGCGCGGGTGGCGTTCACCAGCAACGGCCACCCCACCAGCATGACCCACGGTGCCACGGTGATTGCGGCAATTACGTCGTGCACCAATACCTCGAACCCGTCGGTGATGATGGCAGCCGGCTTGCTCGCCAAAAAAGCCGTGGCTAAGGGGTTGACTACCGCACCCTATGTCAAAACCTCGTTGGCGCCCGGGTCACGGGTGGTAACAGAATATTTGCGGAATGCCGATGTGCAACGCTACCTCGACCAATTGGGCTTCAACGTGATTGGCTACGGTTGTACCACCTGTATCGGTAATTCGGGGCCAGTGGCTGACGACGTCACGGCTGCCGCCAAGCAAGGTGATTTGGTGGTGAGTGCGGTGCTGAGTGGTAACCGCAACTTCGAAGGGCGCATCCACCCCATCGTTAAAGCTAACTACTTGGCCTCACCGCCGTTGGTAGTAGCCTTTGCCATCGCCGGTACCGTCGATATCGACGTCAACAACGAGCCGTTGGGGATGGGGAGCGATGGCCAACCGGTCTATTTGGCCGATATTTGGCCAAGCGAAGCCGAAATCCAAGCTGCCCTCAATACCGCCCTCAACGCCGATTTGTTCCGCGCCCAATACGGCAATGTCTTTACCAGCAACGAGATTTGGAACAAGTTGCCGGTGCCTCAAGGGGCGTTGTATACCTGGAACAACACCTCGACCTACATCCAAAACCCACCGTACTTCACCGGTATGACCAAAGAAGTGCCGGCGTTGCGTTCGATCCACGGGGCGTATGCCTTGGCGGTGCTGGGTGATAGTGTCACCACCGACCACATCTCGCCGGCCGGTGACATCCCCAAAACTTCCCCGGCTGGCCAGTATTTGATTGCTAACGGGGTGCAACCAGTCGACTTCAATTCGTATGGGGCTCGCCGTGGCAACCACGAAGTGATGATGCGCGGTACGTTTGCCAATATTCGCTTGAAAAATGCGATGGTGGCCGGGGTTGAAGGTGGCTATACCGTACATATCCCCAGCGGCACCCAAGCCGCAATCTATGATGCAGCCATGCAATATCAGCAGACCAATACGCCGCTGGTAGTGTTGGCCGGCAAAGAATACGGTACTGGTTCATCGCGTGACTGGGCTGCCAAAGGGACGTTTTTGTTGGGGGTACGGGCCGTAATTGCCGAAAGCTTCGAGCGCATCCATCGCTCCAACTTGGTCGGCATGGGTGTGTTGCCGTTGACCTTTGTGAATGGCGAATCGTGGCAGTCGCTGGGCTTGACTGGCCGCGAAACGTTCGATATCAAGGGTATCGAATCACTGCAACCCGGCCAAGAGCTCACCGTTGAAGCCAGCCTTGACGGCAAGGTGACGCGCTTTACGGTCAAAGTCCGGATTAATTCCGAAGGGGAATTGACCTACTACCGCAACGGCGGGATTTTGCACTATGTGTTGCGCACTATGGCTTCTCAAAACGAGCCTGTGGGCGCCTAAATACGCGGGTGTGCAGACCTCGGGTAGCAACTGCTACCCGAGGTTTTTTGTGTGGCAATGCGGGAATCGATTATGATGGTAAAGATAATCCCGTATTGAGTTGTAATCGATGCGTATATGGTGGCGGTGGCTAGGGATAAGTGGATTGTTGCTCTGTAGCATCATCCCGCAATGGGGAGTGTTGGCAGTGCCGGCGCTGGTGGGTGCGCTCCAACTGTGGGCGCACCAACAACCCACGCGGCGCAATCAGCTTGTGACACTCGTGATGGCACTGTCCACCCCGTGGGCGGCGCTGGCGCCCTTTGGGAGCCAGCATGTCTGGTGGCAACGCGTGGTGTTGGTGCTGGCAATGGCGGCGACGTGGGCCCCTATCGGTGCCGAATATCGCTGGGCGCTGGCAATTGCGTGTGCGCTGTGGCCACTCGGGCAATCAGCGCAGCGCGATGATGTGCGCTGGGTAACCCCCTTGCTCCAGGTTGCAGCGACGACGGCCTGGCCGGCAGGGTGGGATGTGGGGTTGGCGAGTATTGCCATCATCAGTGGCACATGGGCGTGGTGGCGCGGGAATGACAATCAATTGCAATGGAGTGGTGTGTTGCTCTGCCTCGGGCTGGCGAGTGGCGCCGGAATAGTCGTGTTGCCGTGGATGCTGGGGGCGCGGGTATTGCGCGCCGCACCACAATCCGTGCTTGCCGTATGGGCGTGGTGGGGGCTGGCGCTGGCACTCCTCGCCAGTGGCAATGTGTGGGGGCTAGCGTTGGTGATATGGCCGTTGCTTCGGACGATTCAACGCAGTGATGGCAGATTGATACGACAGCAATGGCCGTTGATATTGCTCGTGCTCCTTTGCCCGGTGCAGGCCAGTGTGGCGCGCTTGCAACCGAGTCTGTTGGCGTTGGGTGAAGCTTGGGTGACCCCCTTGGCGTGGCAGTTCCGCAATCCTGCCCAACAAGGTGTGGGCGGTGTGCCGTGGGGCCCGGTGCTGGTCTGTGGCGTGTTGGCGTGGGCGGTGTGGCAGATTTGGCAGCCAGCGGAGGTCGCCGATGGGGAGTAGCGTCAGCGTGGTCGTGCATGCCTGGAGTCGGCTACTCCTTTACCCTACCTTGTTGATTGTGCTATTGGTGTTGCGCACGGCACCGGCGTTGGGGTGGTCGCGGGTACGCCCGTGGGCGCTGGGGCTAGCTTGGCTGTTGCTGGTGTTGGTGCCGACCCCGGGCGCACAATCGCTGGGTGACACGGATGTACTCGTGCTGCTGATTATTGCCATCCTCGCCAGTGAATTACAGAGCCCCCGTGATTGGCAGGCTGCGGGTGGCGCACTCGTGGCGGCGGTGTTGCTGGCAGGAGCGTGTGGCACGTTGGTGCCAGCCCGACTGAGTGCATGTACCGCCATGACCGCTACGCAGTGGGTGGCATATGGGGGGGCGGTGTTGGTGCTTGGCTGGGCGTGGCGGCGGTGGCCGTGGCAGACGGTGCCGCAACGGATGGTGATTTTTGGCATCGCCTTGCTCTGGAGCACGGTGGTGAGTGCGCCATGGCCATGGTGGTGGCTGGTGTGGCTGGTGAGTGGGGGGAGTGTGGCGCTGACGTGGTACCGCCTGTATCGACTGACGGCACATTAGGCAGGGGTTGCATGAGCGATGAGGTGTTGGAATAAGTCGCGGCCGGTGCTGGTGGGCAATGTGGTCACAAATTGATTGAGTGTCTGTAGCGCGTGTTGGCGAATAGCGATAGTAGCACTGATGCCGCCACACGCTTGCAAAAAGGTACTCAGCGCCGCTGAATCGGCTTGTTGAATAAGATGCATGGTGTGGTCAGGTTGGGTTTGCAGGGCATGGGCGAGCGGCAACAAGATAATGCCACGTTGCAGGGAGCGCAGGGGGTCGCTGAGGGCCTCGTGGATATGGATCGTAGTGGCATATAAGCGCGCCAATTCGCAAGCGACGGCATTGTTTTCATCAACCAACGAGGGAACACTGCCACAAATCGCCCCCGCCCGGATGGCACATTGCATTAGGGCACCTTCAACGGTGTCAATATGCGCGAGCGCATTCTGCAACACTGCAGGGTCACTTAATGGTATGCTGGTAAGGAACGCTTCGGCAATCTGCATCACACAGGTGGCATAGTCGGCAATAATGCGGGCATGGGGCGATTCGGCCATTTCGTTGGCGGCGAGGGCATAAAAGTAATCGCCGAGCATCAATGTCGGCCCATGCACAAACGACGGTGTGCCGGTGGGGGGGGTGGCGGTGCGTAAGCTGGGGTCGATGAGGCGGCGATGCATGGCCGACCCAGCCCGGATGAGCTCAAGGGCGGCGGCGGCATGGGCGGTGCGTTGAGGATCAACGGTGCCCATCTGCGCTACGGCCAGAATAACGCTGGCGACGGCATGGCGTGGCAAGGCCACCGCAGTGCTGTTGAGGGCCTCGGCGGCGATTTCGCTGGCATGCGGGGCAATCCGTGCCCGAATCAAGGCGTCAATATGTTGTAAGTCGTTGTGCAATGTCGTTATATGCGGCATGGTCGCCAAAAAGTTTGCGATGAAGTTCACAAGTTCTAGCATACCCGAGCGCTGGCCTGCTGTCAAACCTCGGGCATAGATAGATGACACAAGAGAGGTTTTCATGTCTGACGCGACTGCGGCATTTGTTGCCCGCCACGCCCGCCGCAATTTTTGGTTGAATGTCATCGAAGGTGGGATCTTTATGTTTGGGATTAGTATGGTGTCGCGTTTCACCGTGATGCCCTACTTTGTGGCGCAGTATTCGCAGGCCAATTGGATCCAAGGGTTGCTCCCGACCATCGCCAATACCGGTTGGTTGTTGCCTGGCTTGTTTGTGGCACCCTATATTGGGCAGCTTTGGACGCGCAAAATGCCGATGTTGATTGGGACGTTTTTTGAGCGGATTCCGTGGTTATTTATCGGTATTTGGTTGTTTATGGGCAATACCTTTGCGCCAACGACTACCTTGGTGATGTTTTTTGGGTTATATGCCATGCATATGTTTAGTGCGGGGGCGACGGCGATTCCGTGGCAAGACTACATCGGGCGAGTAATTCCCGAGCAGCGCTGGGGGACGTTTTTTGGGTTTCAAAGTGGGCTCGGGAGTCTGTTGGGGGTGGCAGGGGCGACGGTGGCGACGCAAGTACTCGCGGGGCAAGCCATCGTCGTAGGGGGTGTAAATCTGCTGGGAAGCTATACCTTTCCCTTTAATATTGGCGTATTGTCGCTGATTTGTTTTGCGTGTTTGGTGGTGTCGTTTGTCTTTTTGGCGGTGACAGTCGAGCCGCGCATCCCACCGCAACCGAAGCAACCGATTTGGGGATCGGTCAAACAAATGCCCCACTTGTTGCGCCAAGACATGGTATTTACCACCTATTTGCTGGCGCGCACTGGGATTTCGTTGGGGATTTTGGGGCATAGTTTTGTGATGGCGGCGGCGCTCAATCGCTTCCATTCAACGGGCGAAACGGTAGGGGCGTTTACGGTGGTATTGTCGGCGGCGCAGGCTTTGGGGAGCTTTGGGTTGGGGGCATTGGCGGATCGTTGGGGCCACAAACAAGTGTTGGTATTGTCGGGGATGATTGGCGCGGTGTCGTTGTTGCTGGCGTGGGTGGCACCGACCGAGTGGTGGTATTTCGTGATTTTTGTGTGTGGTGGGATTGCCATGGCAGGCTATCAACTGAGTAGTTTTTCGATTGTGATGCTCTTTTCGACGCACGAACTACGGCCGACCTATATTGCTACCGCCAATACGTTTAATGTGCCGGTGTCGGCTATCGCACCCATGCTGGCGGGGTGGTTGGCCGGTGAAATGGGCTTCATTGGCTTGTTTGTGCTGTTGGCGGTGTGTGGCATTATTGGCACGCTGGTGATGCACTGGCAGGTCGCATTGCCCTCAAAGGCACCGCTGACAGAAAGCACTGGAGTGGCATGAGTACTGGTATAGAAACGAATTCCCTCGATACGCGCGCAACCTTTGTGGCGCTCCATGCGCGACGCAATTTTAGCCTCAATGTGATTGAGGGCGGTCTGTTTATGTTTGGCATAAATATGATGTCGAGCTACACGGTGCTGCCCTACTTCGTGAAACAGTTTTCGGATCAACAATGGCATCAAGGCCTGATCCCTACTATCGCCAATATTGGTTGGTTGTTGCCGGGGTTGTTTGTGGCACCCTACCTTGCTCAGCTCTGGACGCGCAAAATTCCAATGTTGACTGCGTCGTTTTTTGAGCGAATTCCGTGGTTGCTGATGGGTGTGTGGTTGTTTATGGGCAATACCTTTACGCCATCGACTACGTTGGCGATGTTTTTTGGGTTATATACCATGCACACGTTTAGTGCAGGGGCGACGGCGGTTATATGGCAAGACTACATTGGGCGGGTGATTCCCGAGCAGCGCTGGGGGACGTTTTTTGGGATGCAAAGTGGCCTCGGTAGCCTGCTGGGGGTGGCCGGGGCGACGGTGGCGACCCAAGTGCTGGCCGGCCAGGTGATTATGGTTGGCGGTATACCCGTGTTGGGACGCTATACGTTTCCATTTAGTATTGGTGTATTGGCACTGATTTGTTTTGCTTGTTTGGTGGTGTCGTTTATTTTTTTGCTGTTTACGGTCGAGCCGCGCGTCCCACCGCAACCGAAGCAACCGATTTGGGGGGCGATTAAACAACTGCCGCTTATCTTGCGCCAAGACCACATGTTTCGCACCTACTTGTTGGCGCGGACGGGGGTTTCATTGGGGATTTTGGGGCATAGTTTTGTGATGGCGGCGGCGCTCAATCGCTTCCATTCATCGGGTGAAATGGTGGGGGCATTTACTGTCGCGCTTTCGGCTGCGCAGGCCTTGGGGAACTTTGGATTGGGGGCGTTGGCCGATCGCTGGGGCCACAAACAAGTGTTGGTGTTGTCAGGCTTCATCGGCGCCTTGTCGCTGTTGCTGGCGTGGGTGGCACCGACGGAGTGGTGGTACTTTGGGATTTTTGTGTGTGGTGGGATTGCCATGGCGGGCTATCAATTGAGCAGTTTCTCGATTGTGATGTTCTTTGCGACGAGTGAACTGCGCCCGACCTATATCGCCACCGCCAATACATTTAATGCGCCGTTGTTGGCAATTGCGCCGATGCTGGCGGGGTGGTTGGCCGGTGAAGTGGGCTTCATTGGGTTGTTTGTGCTGTTGGCGGTGTGTGGGGTGATTGGGGCGCTGGTGCTGCAATGGAAGGTCGCGGTGCCCTCAAAGGCACCGCTGACAGAAGAACGTACAGGAGTGGCATGAATACCGGCGTAAAGACGATTCCTTTGGATACTAGCGACGCCTTTGTGGCGTTGCATGCGCGGCGCAACTTCATCCTCAATGTGCTTGAGGGTGGGTTGTTTATGTTTGGCATGAACATGGTGTCGAGTTATACGGTGCTACCCTACTTTGTAAAACAATATTCGGATCAACAATGGCACCAAGGCCTCATCCCCGCCATCGCCAATGTCGGCTGGCTGTTGCCGGGGTTATTTGTGGCACCGTTGATTGCGCATATGTGGACGCGTAAGCCGATAACCATGGTGATTACGATTCTCGAGCGGATTCCGTGGTTGATTTTGGGGTTGTGGTTAATGATGGGCAATGCCTTTGATGCCACGACCACCTTGGCGTTGTTTTTTAGTTTGTATGCATTATTTATGCTGAGTGCGGGCGCCAATGCGGTGCCGTGGCAAGACTTTATTAGTCGCATCATCCCCGAAAAATCATGGGGAACGTTTTTTGGCATGCAAAATGGGGTGGGTAGTCTGTTGGGGGTGGCGGGGGCGGCGGTCGCCACGCAGATTTTGGCCAACAAACCGTTTGTCGTGTGGGGGTGGCAATTGATTGATGCGTATCCATTCCCACAAAACATTGGGATTTTGTCGTTGACCTGTTTTGTGGTGATGGCGATTTCGTATGTGTTTTTGGCGTTGAGCATCGAGCCGCGGGTCGAACCACACCCCGAGAAGCAGTCGTTTTGGTCGTTGCTCCGCGATGCACCGAGTTTGTTGCGCAATGACCGAGCCTTTTTGGTTTATTTGATTGCCTTTGCCTTTTTGTCGTTGGCATTGATGGGGCAGAGTTTTGTGACGGCGGCGGCGCTGGTGCGCTTCCAGGTCAGTGGGAGCACGGTCGGTACGTTTACGGTGGTGTTGCTGGCATCACAAGCCTTAGGCAACTTTGGCTTGGGGACGCTGGCTGACCGCTGGGGACGACGGCGGGTATTGATTTTTGTGGGGATATTGGGGATTGTGTCGCTGTTGTTGCCGTGGCTTGCGACGAGTGAAATGTGGTTTTATCCAGTGTTTGTGCTGGGAGGGATTGCGTTGGGGGGCACGCAGCCGGCCAACACGGCCATGGTATTTAGTTTTGCCCCTGCCGAAAAACGCGCCAGCTACATTGCCTTGGCGAATTCATTCAATGTGCCGGTGATGGCTGGCGCGCCGCTTGTGGCAGGGTGGCTGGCTGGGCAATACGGCTACAACGTGCTGTTTGCGTTGCTGGCCAGTGCCGGGTTGTTGAGTGTGGTATTGATGAAGTGGTGGGTGGCCAGCCGCAATTAACCGGCGATCAGCGCCACGAGGGTCACACAAATCGGTACGGTGAGATTGTCGGTGCCGTGGGGTGATAGCGCTTCGACAACTGTTGCGGTGATGGCACCGGCGACGCTCGCAATCACGATGGCGCTGGTGCTCGGTAAGTCGGCATAGGGGGTCAGGCTTGAGCCAGGCAACAGGCTGAGTGACAAGGCGATGACGAGCAATGACACCCCAAACATGACGGCGCTGCCTTCGAAGCTCCGGGTGCCGCCGTTGAGGGTGTAGCGATGGCGTCCGAAGTGTTTGCCGATCAAGGCGGCCAAAGCATCGCCCCAGGTCATGCTCATGATGCCGGCGACGACGGCGGGGGCGTGGTCGATGGGCCCCGCTGGTCGCCAAAACACGACGGCAAGTACGGTAATCACAAAGGCAAAATAGACGGTACCAGGGCTGGAAGTGTCGCTATCGATACCACGAAATAATTTGACCCGATAAAAAAGATAGTTGAGCCCGATAAAGGTGGCAAACGGAATGACCCCGATTTGCCAGGTATGGAAAAAATAGAGGACGCCAAAAATCCACATCCCCGCCCCAATATGCACCACTTTGCGGGTAATGTCGTTGCTGATGTGCAATTGACGATGCAACAGCTCGCCGATGGCTAATAATCCTCCCGCATAGAGATATGAGGCGATGAGTCCGATCCACTCGATATTCATATCAATTCCTCTGCTGCAACATGAGCGACTGAACCGTGGGGAAGGTTTAATGCTTGGATTTGCCATGACAAATGGTCAACAGACCCGGTAGTGTAATACCAGGTACGGCCTTGTTCGTGGAGGGGGAAGCCATGATTCGCGATGATATTGAGGGTGTGGCGGGCTACGGCCGGTGCTGGGTCGATAATCTGGACGCCGGGGGCGAGGTGTTGGATGACCGGTTGCAAAAAGTGATAATGCGTACACCCTAGTACAATCACGTCGGCGCCGGCGGCATGGAGTGGTGCCAAATGGGCGCTGACGGCGGCGTGGAGAGCCGGTGACGAGATATCACCCGCTTCGACAAATTCGACTAGGCCGTGACAGGCTTGGCCCACGACGGTGATGCCAGCGGCATATTGGGTTTTGACTTCATGGAAAAGCCGCCCTTGCAAGGTGGCAGCGGTGGCCATCACCCCCACCACGCCGTGGCGGGTCTGTTGGACGGCCGGTTTGACGGCGGGGACCATCCCCACAAATGGGACGGCGGGGTGGGCGATGCGCATATCGGCTAGTGCCACGGCACTAGCACTATTGCAGGCCACCACGACTGGGGCGGCGCCATGGCGGATAAGCCATGCCGCGCACCCCAGGGCAATCTGTTGCAATGCAGCTACCGGGCGGTCGCCGTAAGGGCAGCGCGCTTGATCGGCGAGATAGATGATGTCGGCAGTTGGGGCGAGAGCCCGGACCGCATTGAGGACACTCGCTCCGCCGATGCCACTGTCATAAATTGCAATCATCGTGGATCATCAATTCGTGTCGATTAGGCTTGGTTGCGGGCATCGCGCCATGCGACCAATTTGGTGACGGGTGTGATGTCGTAGGGGTGACCATGCCCCATGATGAAGTGGGTGGCACCAGCGGCAGCCAAGGCATCGAGGTTGTCGAGGTCACCGGCACCAATGGTAATGCTGCGTTCGATTTCGGCCGGGTTGCGGCCTACTTGGGCACACCACTCGTTGAGGACGTTGTTTTTGTGGGCGTAGTTTTCGACGGGGCCAAAGCCATTCCAGATATTGGCGTATTGGGCGGTCAACTTGAGGGTGACTTTTTCGCCACCACCACCCACCAAAATCGGGATATCGCGCATTGGCTTGGGGATTTCTTGTGCCCAAAACTCACGGAACTTGGGCAAGTTTTGGCCGAGTGAGCGCAAGCGATCGCCGGCGGTGCCGAATTCGTAGCCGTATTCGACATAATCGCGCTCGAACCAACCGGCGCCAATCCCGAGGATGAAGCGCCCATTGCTGATATGGTCGAGGGTTTTGGCCATGTGAGCGAGTAGGCGCGGGTTGCGGTAACTATTGCACAACACCAAACAGCCGATTTCGACGCGGGTGGTCAAGGTGGCCATGGCGGTGAGCAAGGTCCAGCCTTCGAAGTGGTCGCCTTGGGGATCACCGGACAGTGGGAAGAAGTGATCCCAGTTCCACAATGAATCGACGCCGGCGGCTTCGCAGCGGGTGACGGCAGCGGCATAATCGGCGTAGCTGGTGTGTTGGTTGGTGAGTTGGACGCCAACGCGAATACGTGACATGGATATGCTCCTCGGGTATGGGTGAATCTATAGAGATGATAACATGGTTAGGGGTGGGCGCCATGGGGCGCCACGGGGCGCCATGGGGCGCCATGGAATGACGCCCATGCGGTGACGCCCATGCGGTGACGCCCATGCGGGCGGGGGGGGGCGCCCATGCGGGCGGGGCGCCATGGAATGACGCCCATGCAAATGACGCCCATGCGAATGACGCCCATGCGAATGACGCCCATGCAAATGACGCCCATGCGGGCGGGGCGCGTGGTCGATCAAAAAACGCATCGGAGGCATTTGCCCCCGATGCGTTTTGGTCGCGTTCAAACGTTAGCGTAGGCGTTGGGCCACTTGGTTGACGAAGGCGCGTTGGTTCCAGCCATTCATGAAGTCGGCATGGAGCGAGTAAATCGAGCCCGACGACATCGCCAAGGTGCTTACATTGGCTTGGGCTGGGTAGTGGATGTGCATCTGGAGCTGTGACAACGCGACTGTTCCAGCGGCACACACCCCGTTGACGGCGTAGGTCACATGGTCTTTGTGGTTGGTCGAATCGAGATCTTTGCCGTTCCAACATTCGGGGAAGCGAATCAGCGCGACCAAATCTTGGTTGCGGGCACAGGCTGGCGGCGTGGCAGAGGCGTTTTGGACATTGTTGCCACAATACCACGACACAATCGACAAATCTTGGGCTTCAACCGCCTTGGAGTTCCCCGCAATCAGCACCAACCCAGCGGGATGGGCGACGACGGCGCTTTTTACTGTCTTGGCGTACAACACCATCATGCTTTTGGGGGCGATGGCGGTGCTCCCCTGCCACAATTGTGGTGCCCAATAGGCTGATGCGTCAGCGCGGTCGCTACAGGTCGTGGCACGGTTGGCCAGCAACGAGGCGATGGTGGTGTTTTCGTTGGTGCTACGGTTGCCAAAGAATTGATGGTAATGGCTCATCGCCGGCATACCAGGCATTACGATGGGGTCGACATTGTTGATTTGTCCGACGCCACATTGAATGCGGATGGCTTGGACTTGTGGGGGGGGAGGGACGCGGGTTGGTTGGGGTGGCGGGCGCCGCGGTGGGGCGACTAGGGTGATGACATCGGTGGGGGTGGCAGTGTGGAGGGCGATTGTGTTCGCGCCGACGATGCTGATGCCGGCGAGCAATAACACCGCACTCACGGCGATGATGGCGAGGGATTTGATCTTCATGAGTGATTTGCTCCTTGTTTGTAATCTTCCCTCTTTAGACTATGCGTATTGACTGTTCGTTCCCGCGTAATATCAAGATTTGATAAAGATTTGCTCTGTTTTTTCGCACAGGGCACGCAGAGGACACGGAGGTGGTATGTATGTGGTGGACGCCGATGAACGTTGCGCTGTACGATATGCCATTTGAGATTGTGTCGTACAGGGCAGTGGGATTGT